>ERZ773269.1347-NODE-1347-length-23539-cov-2.914197_pt1 | contig 23539 bp, 16 predicted proteins | sample MGYA00511958_ERZ773269 | MGnify/ENA primary metagenome ERZ773269 (study PRJEB29015, sample SAMEA2737761) | human gut metagenome | biome: human gut; feature: human-associated habitat; material: faeces | place: China | collected 2012 ... | reverse complement strand
TGTGGCAATTATCTGACGATTGATGTTGGTCAGACACACTTTGTCATCATCTATAAGGTCAAGCTCGCCTACACCGCTTCGTGCAAGGGCTTCAACTGCATATCCGCCTACACCGCCTATGCCGAAAATCGCAACCCTGCTGTTGCTGAGCTTTTCCATTGCTTCTTTGCCGAATAAAAGCTCGGTTCTTGAAAACTGATTTAGCATATAAACACTCCTGAATACTGTTTTATTCTTCTATAATATCATATCTATGCCCTTTTTTCAAGTGCATTTTTGCCTGCTTTTATTAATTTTCTGATTGATCCTATATGTATTATATAATATCTTTGTGACAGTTTTCGACCGCATTTTCGTTGCTTTTTTATCGAAAATGTGCTATAATATTATATGTGATAATACGCAAAAAGTAATAAAAAGGATTGGTAAAAACATGGACATTAACAAGACCCTTGCGGAAGAATTTAAGCTCAGACAGGAGCAGATAGACAACACTGTTGCACTCCTTGATGACGATAAAACTATACCGTTTATTGCACGATACAGAAAAGAGCTTACAGGCTCCTTGGACGATCAGGTGCTTAGAGAGATCGCTGACAGGCTCACTTACCTGAGAAATCTCGAAAAACGTAAAGGCGAGATAATCTCTTCTATCACTGAGCAGGAGAAAATGACAGACGAGATAATGTCTGCTATCGAAAATGCAAAGACCCTTGTGGAGGTGGAGGATATCTACAGACCTTTCAAGCCAAAGCGTAAAACAAGGGCTTCGGTGGCAAGAGAAAAGGGACTTGAACCACTGGCTGAACTTATCTTGACCCAGGATAAGAAATGCGACCCGCAGGTCGAGGGGGCAAAATTTATCAATGAGGAAAAGGGCGTAAAGTCTGCGGACGAAGCTTTGCAGGGTGCAATGGACATAATCGCGGAGGATATCTCTGACGACGCTGACCTGAGAAAATACATAAGAACGCTGTTTTCGCAGATAGGCGTGATAAGCTCAAAAGCGTCTGATGAGAATGCCGAGTCAGTGTATGAGAACTATTACGACTATGCCGAGGCTGTGGGAAAGATAGCAGGTCACAGAGTTTTGGCTTTGGACAGAGGCGAAAAAGAGGGCGTTCTGAAAGTATCAGTGAATGTCCCAGAGGGTGCAGGAGAGAGAGCATGCGTTTCAAAATATGTAAAAAACAAGTCAGAGTGCGGACAGCTTGTTACGGCTGCTTGTGAGGACGGCTATAAAAGACTTATTTATCCGTCCATAGAGCGTGAGATAAGGGCGGAGCTTTCGGCAAACGCTCAGGAGGGTGCAATTAAGGTGTTCTCTTCAAACCTCAGACAGCTTCTTATGCAGCCGCCTGTTAAAGACACTGTTACTCTCGGTCTTGACCCGGGATATGCTCACGGTTGTAAGACCGCTGTAGTGGACGCTACGGGCAAGGTGCTTGACACTGCGATAATCTACATTACTCCGCCAAAGAAGGATACAGAGCGTGCTAAGCGTATCCTGACGGGCTTTATAAAGAAATATGGTGTTACGACTATCTCCATAGGCAATGGCACAGCTTCAAGAGAAACAGAGCAGTTCACAGCGGAGCTTATCAAAGAAATTCCGCAGAAAGTTTCTTACATGGTGGTGTCTGAGGCAGGCGCTTCCGTTTACTCCGCTTCCAAGCTTGCGGCTGAGGAGTTTCCTGAGTATGACGTTTCACTGCGTTCAGCAGTATCAATAGCACGCCGTTTGCAGGACCCTCTTGCAGAGCTTGTAAAGATAGACCCAAAGGCAATAGGTGTTGGACAGTATCAGCATGATATGCCAAAGGCGAGAATGGACGAGGCTTTAAAGGGCGTTGTTGAGGACTGCGTAAACTCAGTAGGCGTTGACCTTAATACGGCTTCATACTCATTGTTGTCATACATATCGGGCATAAATATGACAGTTGCAAAGAATATTGTTTCCTACCGTGAGGAAAACGGAGCTTTCACCGAAAGAAAGCAGCTTATGAAAGTTCCGAAGCTTGGCGCAAAGGCTTTTGAGCAGTGCGCAGGCTTTTTGAGAGTGCGTGGCGGAAAAAATCCGTTGGATAACACGGCTGTTCACCCTGAGTCATATAAGGCCGCGCAGGCTCTTATTGACAGGTGCGGGCTGAGCCTTGCGGACATGGGTGACGTAAAGCAGATAGCTGAGAAAGTCAATGCAATGGGCATGAAGAAGCTTGCCACAGATATCGGCATTGGTGCTCCGACGTTAAAGGACATAGTAGGGGAGCTTGAAAAGCCGGGTCGTGACCCTCGTGACGAGCTGCCACCACCGCTTATGAGAAGTGGCGACATCATGGAGCTTAAAGATCTGAAACCGGGCATGGAGCTTATGGGCACTGTAAGAAACGTTATAGACTTCGGAGCGTTCGTTGATATCGGCGTTCACGAGGACGGTCTTGTACATATTTCTCAGATGTGCGACAGATATATAAAGCATCCTCTTGAGGTCGTAAAGGTCGGGGAGGTAGTTAAGGTTTGGGTAATTAACGTTGACCTGAAGAAAAAGCGTATTTCGCTTACTATGAAAAAGCCTAAGGTGTAGGGATCCAAAACGAAATAAGTTGGAAAAGTCCTAAATAAGTGGGACGTTGGTCTTACACTTTTGTGGCAGACTGAAGGGCTGTTAGAACAGCCCTTTTTTGTTTGCAGCAAGGTGTGGTCTTGACGCAGGAAGCTGTGAAATGCCTTATGGCTTGACCTTACGGTATAATTATAGTAATATAAAATCGTACATAGACTATGTTATAAAAGGACGTGAAAAAATGCGGATCGCAGTTTGTGATGATAATGCTGTTTTTCTTCAGTTTTTTAAATTTATGCTGGCAAATGAGCTTGAATCAAGGTCGGTCAAGGCTGAAATAGAAACGTTTACCAAAGCTGAGAGCTTTTTTTACTGCCATGGTAAAAGGCCTTTTTCGGCTATATTTCTTGACCTTGATATGCCTGAAATGACCGGTTTTGAAGTCGCGCGGCAGCTAGGTCAGAATGGTAATTGCTTTGTGATCTTTGTGACAAGTCATCAGGAGCTGGTTTATGACAGCTTTAATTTCAGACCGCTGAATTTTATTTGCAAAGACCCTGACGCTGATGTTATGAAGGATAGGCTCCATATGGTAGCAGGACAGCTGACGGACGCACTGAAGCAGGAAAAGACAGTGGTTTTGGAGAATAGGGAGCAGGGAAGGATCTCTGTAAAGCTTCGGGATGTAACTTATATAGAGAGCAATAGCCACAGCATCATATATCATTTTGCAAATAATAAGGATACTATTGCAGTCAGAGATAGCATTGGCGAGATAGAAGAAGCTTATCGTAAATTTGATTTTATACGGGTGCATAAAAAATATATCGTCAATCTGAAATATGTTTTTAACATAAGCCGTTCAAATGAAACAGTGATCTTCAAAAGCGGTTCAGAGCTTCCCATGAGCCGAGGATATAAGAATGCAGTTGACGACGCTTTGACTGAATATCTGAGGAGAAAGTGATGACTATTACATTGTGGACGATATTTGAGATCTTGATAAACTTTTATCAGGGCGGTCTGGAAACATGGTTTATATATAAATTTCTTACGCCAAGATCTCATGAAAGGGCTAAGATATGGGCTGTTATATTTGCCGTTTGTGAAGGCTGTCTGGTCACTGCTTTTAATTATTTCACTGTATTTGAGGGCTTTGGAAGTGCTTTGTACTGGGCAAGTCTGCTTGTTTTTGCGTTTTGCTTTTTTATTGACAATGCAGTAAAGAAATTTCTTTCCATATCCCTCTCGCAGGTTGCGATCTTGTTGATAACGTCATTGGAACTAAATGCTGTATCGTCATTTTTTAAAATATCCCTCAGGGAGCTTGTGGTCGAACAAAGCTTGCTTAGATTTGTGACGCTTATAATGATCCAGCTCTCTATATTCATTGTATTTAGATTAATACTGATGGCCTTTAAACATACAGATGATTATACGGCTTCAGATTGGGTTACGATAATTGCAGTGCTTATTATTTCGTTTTTCCTCGTTATGGTAATACATGAACTGTCCCTTTCGGCAGACAATGGCCATAGGCTGTATATAAATCTGTCATATATGCTTGTTTTTGTTCTTAATATACTTATATTCTGGATAATAAATTCTTTGATAAAAAAGAATCGGAAGCTCAAGGAAATGGAGATAGTCAAACTAAGAGAGCAGTATCTTGAGCAGTTTATCGGAAACGCCGAGTCGCAATATGACGCCATGAGAAAACTAAGGCATGATATAAAAGACAAATATGAAACGGTTAATGAACTGTTGAAAGCCCCAAAAATAGATGAAACGAGAAAATTTATCTCAGAAAGCTTTGACCTTATCGGGAAGTCGGAGTCCTATGTTAAAACGAAAAATAATATTGTAAATGCTATTGTTAACGCAAAGCTTACGATGGCTTCTTCCTTGGGGATAAAAATATCATGTATAACAGTTTCAGATTTTGAGGGAATAAAGGGAACTGACCTTTGCGACCTGTTGAGCAACACGTTGGAGAATGCTATAACGGCATGCAAGGAAATAGCCGACGATGCAAATAAATTTCTGTATCTGAAGATCGACCGAGAAACGGATACATATACGTTTTTGATAAAAAATTCAATAGATCATTCTGTTATGGATAGTAATCCAAGGCTTACGACCACAAAGGCTGATAAAAAACAGCATGGTCTGGGGACCTCAATAATCAGAGAGATAGCAAGAAAATATAACGGCAGATGCGATTTCTATGAGTCGGAGGGAATGTTTTGCTGTCAGGTAACATTGATGGCAGATACAACGGTCCTGAACTAATTGTTCCGGACCGTTGCTGCATTTCGTGACAAAAACCTGCAACTCATTCCAAAAAGCTTGACATATTGCTGTTATTCTAGTAAAATTCAAATTAGGGTAAGACAAAAGCGAGGCGATAGTTTATGGATCTTGTTGTATCGGGTATACTTAATTTTTTGACCGAGCAGGAAGCTATCGGCAAAGCAGATGAGGTACAGGATTTTTATCGGTATGGCATAGAAATAACTATTTCATCAATGTTAAACATTGTGCTTGTATTGCTTATGGGAGCATTGACAGGGCATTTGCTGGAAAGCGTAATATATTTGGCAGTGTTTATTGCTGTCAGGGTTATTACCGGAGGGTATCATGCAGATACATATTTCAGATGCAATCTGTTGATGTGTTCGACATTTATTGCTACAGCTTTTCTTAATGACAAGGTATGCGGATATATAAATATATGGGTGATAGTTGCCTTTGTGGTGTTTGAGGAGATAATAGCTTTTGTATTCTGCCCTGTGGAGAACAAAAATAAGCCTATAGAAAAAGATAAAAAGCCAAAGTTCAAAGCGATGGGAATGATAGTTTTTCTGTTGCTTGATCTGTTTGGCGGGGCGATTATCAATAGATATCAGATGGTTGGATCTATGATCCTGTTAACAAATCTATTAATTGCAGTTTTAATAATATCAGCGAAGATCAAAGAAAAGAGGTGTGATAAGAATGAGATCATTTAAGAAATTGCTTGCCAGCCTTATTGCCAGAGCAACTAAGAGAATGGGTATAGCTGCCTGCGGATGTGCATCAATGTATGGTGGCTATCAAGCTAAAGAGCCAAAAAACATTTACAAGAATTAAGCGTAAAGCTACAAGAATTACGATAAGCATTACAAAGACTTTATCATTTCCCCTTTAAATCTTGTGATACTTGTAAATGAGGTAACATTAGCAGGAAAATAACTTCCTGCTGGTGTTACCATTTTTTTTATTTGTAGTGAGTTCAAGCTTTTGACAGTGAGTAAATTTGCTTTTAGGCACAAAAAAATTACGCCCTACAAAAGGATGCGCTGTACTATTCGGTTTTCAAAGAACGGGCGGAGGCTATAGAGAAAGCCCCCTCACTTTCCATGCCGAAAAGTTGAGGGGGCTACAACCAAGTTTTTTACTTGCTGAGCGCTATTGAAACTGTGCCGGAGATCGCCGTCCCCGTTCGGTTGGGGATACACGGTCAGAATGTGGGTGTCGCTTGCCGCCTTTCGGAAAGGGACTTGCTGCCAAGCCCGCTTTCAGGAAAATAGGCGGTGGCGGAATGATCCGTCACCGCCTATTGTGTTTAGGCTATTTCGATTTCGGAAGCGTCGGCTTATTCAACCTCGGATTCCTTTCTCTTTTTGCCGCTTACGCCCAGCAGAGTCAGAACGCCGCACAGAGCAGCCAGCCAACCGATGTGGTTGCTGCTGTCACCGGTCTGAGGACACTTGGTGGAGTCGTCATTTCCTGGCTTATCGGTGTTATTATCACTGCTGCCTGTATTGCCGGTGTTGCCGCCGTCGGGGAGCTTGTCGATGACCGTATTCTCGCTGCGCTTGGCACCGCAAATGTTGCATTCCTCGTGCTTGATGCCGGTTGCCTCCTTGGTAGCGGCCTTGTCGATCTCCCACTGGAAGCTGTGTGGTGCCGTGTCGGCCTTGTCGCCGCACTCGCACTCATGCCAGTGGTTGGTGCCGTCATACTTCCACTCTGTACCGTAGCTGTGGGTATGGCTTGGAGGCGCATCCTTATAGGTGGCCTCGAGCTTCACATCATTGCCGGGCATGGTGAAGGTGGTAGTCGCCTTGGTGGCGTCTGCCAGAGTGACATTGCCCTCCAGCACGACCCACTTGTCAAAGACCTTGCCTGCCTCCGGTGCGTCCGCCGTAACGGTCACAACGGTGTTCTGCGCGATCTTGTCTGTGATGAGTGTTCCTGCGGCAACGGAGGCTGTGCCCTTGATGACCGTGACCGTGAACTCGGTCGCAGCGGAGTTCTTTACGAACCTTGTCTCGCCGCAGTCGGCACGCTGGCAGGTGTAGAGAATTCCTTCGCTCTTGCCCTGTTTTGCAGGTTTGCCGCCGTCCCAGTCGTGGCTGAGCTTATTAACGACATGACCGTAGCGGATAATCTGTCCGCAGCCGACTGTGCACTGCTGGTCGCCGCTATAGCCTGAGGTGGTGCATCCTGGCTTAACCTCATTGATCAGCTTGTAGTTATCGGCAATTTCGTGGAGGGACGGGGTTGAGACGCCCTTCTGCGCGATCCTGTCGCACGATGTGCAGTACTGGTTGCCGGAATAGCCCCTCTCTGTACAGGTCGCCGTTCTTACATCCCGCAGTTCAAGGGGACCGCTATGTCTGAAGTCGCCGATCTCGCCCTTTACGGTGCCGCCGCAAGCCGTGCAGCGGTAGTCGCCCTCATAGGCGCGGTGTCGGCAGTCTCCCGATTTGGCGTTATAGCGTTTGCCGCCATGGCTCGCGTCTGTGGTTGCCGAGTTGGCCGTGCCGTAGTAGTACAGCGGCTGCAGTGGACCGGTATGACCGGCGTTTGCAGGTGGGTAGATGTCCGAACCGGCACTGATGACATGGCCGCAGTCTGCACAGGCGGTGTCGCCGGTATAGCCCTTACGGTCGCAGATCTGCTCCTTCGCGTTGAGCAGCGTTGTGCCTCCGCTGTGGTCACAGTCTGCATAGACAGGCTCAAAGAAGAAACTGCCGCCGCCGGGGGCACCCATGGCGCTGAACTCTGGGATCGTGCAGCCCCACTCAAGGGCGGAGCCGTTGGTCACCAGCTTGAACAGGGTCTTCACCTCATTGGTATTCCAATTTCTAGTAACAGGTATGATGTCATACTCATTGTATTCGCGGCGATACTCCACCTTCCAGCCGATGGCTTTCTGACTGGTTCTCTCCTCGGGATAAAGCCTGATCTTGTCGCCGGGCTTGACGATCATACGGGTTGCCCGGCCATTTTTCACCGTCACAAGGGCGGTGTCCTTTGTCCAATCGCCGTCAATTTCTTTCGTCTCTTTGTATTCGCAGACGCTGCATTCAGCTTCCATGCCGCCTTTATCGCCCTCGGTATCAGGGTTTTTGACCACATTCCAGCGGCCCCAGCTATGGGGAACCATGATGAATTCCTCGCAGCCGGGAACCTTGCACTTTTCGGGGTGGGCATAGCCGGATTCAAGGATGAGCTGCTCCACCGTCTTGGTCGAGCCGCCGATGTTGAAGGTATACTCATAGATACTGCCGAAGCCGGTGCAGTCCCAGTTCCAGCCGTAATCATGGACATGGCTCTTTATAGGAACGGTATAGTCGCAGACGGAACATCTGAGCACATCGACCTTGCCGCCGCCTACCGCGTCAAGGCTTCTGTCAAGCACAAAGGTATGCGGGAAGATGCGCTCCTTGGAGCCGGTGGTCATATAATGCGCTTCGTATTCGCCTGCTTCAAACAGGCACGGAAGCTTGTGGCCGTCGCATTTCGGGTCGCCGCCCACGACACCGTCATGGGTAACCCCATGCTTATCGACCCAAGTGACATTGTATTTCGGCGTTCTCTCGCTGTCTTCCGTGGGCACACGCACACCCGCCTGCTCGTGGCTGTAGGCATGGGTGGCAGTCAGCTTTGCCTCCGCCGTTTTCAGGGTGTCCGAAGGGTCGCCCTTTCTGCCGATGACGCAGAAGTAGGAGTAGTCCTCCTGGCAGGCCTGGGTGGAAACCGGCATCTTCAGTGTGGAGGTCGTCACACCCGTGTAAAACCTATCCTCCGGCAGCTTGTAGGGCGCCGCCGTGGGATTCTCATTATCCTTCCGATACCACTGATAGGTCAACTCGTCGCCTTTCAGGCTCTTTGCCGAGACAGAGAAGGTGACCCAGTTATGTTCGCTGTACAGCAGGTCGTTTTCCGGCTCTTCGTCATAATCGCCGCTGCTGTAGATAGAGGTCTTACACTTGACGCCCCTCGGCTGGCGGTTGATGACGATGGAACTGCCGCTGATGTAGTCGCAGACCTTGCACACGCCCTTGGCGTCAAATTCATGGTTGGCGGCATTCAGCTTTTTATCGTCACAATAGCGGCAGGGGTGCCAGTGCTGCGTTCCGTCAGCCGCCCAGGTGGCGGAGGCTATGTGGGTATGTCCGGCGCCGGAATGCTCCGTCTTCAAATGATCCTCAAAATCAGAGTCGCTGAAGCACCAGTCGTCATGATCGCAGCCCATCGCGCGCACGGCATCAAGGCAGCAGTCCTTGCAGCGCTGATCGCAGCCGTCCTCGCAGGGATCGCTGTCGTGGAAGCACAGGCCGCAGTCTTCGCAGAAGTGATCCGCATAGTCCGTGTCCATTGCGCACATTCCCTCGGAGCAGTCGGAGTTGCCCTCGCAGCATTCCTTGCACAGCTCACAGATTTCGCAGAACTCGTCCTCGTCCTCCTTATCCGTGACCCAGCCGTCACAGCCCTGACAGATGTGCTCGTCCCACTCGGCGCTTTCCACGCAGGTCTCGCCGTCCGGGCAGCCGCCGCCCTCGGAGTTATCTCGGCAGCATTCAAGGCACAGGCCGCAGTCCTCGCAGGACTCCTGGTTCAGCAGGCATTCCTCACACTGCTCGCAGGCCGTGTGGCAATCGATGCAGTGGATGACGCCGGTATCATCGTCGTCCACGCACTCGTCCACCGCGCCGAAGCAGCTGTTGCAAAGCGAGCAGTGCATCGGGTCGCTGTCATCGTTTGCGCAGTCATCGCAGAATCCGCAGGTGTCGCAGATGGTTATGGAGCAGCAGGGACCCTTATGGCATTCGCCGCACAGCTGGTCATCCTCGCCAATGTAGCATTTGCCGCAGGTGGAGCAGTGCGTTTCCTCCATGCAGTCCGCGCATTTGTAGCATTGATCGCACCAATTGGGTGTATTGAACAGACACTCACCACAATCGTTGCAGTGAAATTCAGCGAAGCAGTCGGAGTTGCAGTCAACGGTGCAGAACCCACAACCGTCGCACATATTCTCACCCCAGTGGTAGTGGTCGCAGTAGATACAATCTGTGCCTTGGTCGTAGTCCTCCCAAAAGGCATGGGTATGAAGTTCCTGACTCGGCATCAATGAGAGCAGCATCACAAGCGCCAACAGGACGCTGGCGACGCGCCTTCGTTTGTTCGTTTTTGTCATACTATTATTCCTCCCTCATAATTATTTTGAAGATTTTTATGCTTTTTGTGTTGCCTGATTTAAACACTGTCGATGACCGAAGCAAAGTAGTTTTCGGATACCGAACCGAAGAGAAAAGCGTCTATCAGACTCTCGCGCTTTGCCTGCCGTACCTTTTCGGTCAAATCTTCATCTGTATCATCATCCACAAAGAGAATGACACGACAGCTTTCCGTGTTCCGTTTTACCTTGTCACGGATTGCCATTCGTTCTTTGAACATCCATGGCGAATACGCCTTGACCTCCATTAAAAGCACATCCGGTCGATGCGTTTTGCACCACTCGGCGGTTGCGTCCGGCGACTCGGAAATCACAACTTGGCAATCGTCCAATTTTTGCATCAGCATTCGCTCCATGGTGTGCGCATGGATATCGCTTTGAATGTCCAGAACGATTTTTTTCATCATTCATCACCACCTTCTAAAAGCACAATCCTAATCTTACATTATCTATTATACTGATTTTTTGGCGTTTGTCACTGGCACTTGTGCCAGTAACAGAAGAAAAATCCCGATTTTTTCAAAGATTTTTGCCTTTTGGGCGCGAAAAACCCCTTGACCGTACAGCCAAGGGGTTCAGTTTTGCTTATTCGTCTTTTAAGGTGATCACCATGAGCTTGTTTTCAATGGCGGTTGCAACCAGCGCTTCTCTGCTTTCAAAGCCGCTCTTTTCCACCATATCGTCCAGGTTCCAGCGAACGCCGTTTTTGGAGATGCCCAGCTTATCGGCAATTTCCTGATAGGTAAAGCCCTTTATATAAAGGCGTAGGATGTCTAACTGCCGGGGCGAGAAGACATCGGACATCGTACCCTCCATTTCAATGGCCGGAGCGGTATCGGGGAATACCTTTTCACCTGCCAGGGTGCGCTTTACCACGCTTATCAGCTCCTCTGTTCCGTGGTCCTTATACCACAGGCTGTCGGCAGCACCCATTTTGGCTCTTTGCAAAACTTGGGGATCGACAAGCGAGGTAGCCACAACGATCTTGATTTGCGGAAAAGCCTTTTTGATGCGCTCTGCGGCGGCAAGACCGGAATGCTTATGATGCGTCTGCACATCCATAAGGACGAGCTTTACGGTGGCGTCGCAGTGCTTTTCCGCTTCAAAGGAGTCACGGAAAACGCCGACAAGACGAAACTCGCCGTCTGCCGCAAGACGATCGACAAAGTGCTTTTGGATGTATAAATCATCTTCTACAAGTATGGTGTTTATCATAGGCTCATCTCCTTTGCGGGAATCGTAATCAGAAGAGCAAAGCGTGGATTGTGTGAAATATGCAATGCACCGCCTGAGCTTTCAATACTGCGGCGAAGCGGTGACAGGCCGCTGCCCTCCTTTATCGGCTCTGTGGGTATTTTGCCGTTGTTGGTTATGGTAACATCATAGCGTTCGCCGCGCTGGGCAATGCGGATATATACCTCATTCCCGTCTGCGTGCTTGATGCAGTTGGTCACGCACTCCTTGGCGGCAGCAACGGTCAGCTCCTCGGCTGCGGTATCACGGGGCAGGTAGCCGTCGATTTTTACAGCCACGCCAAGCTGCTGTGCGGTTCTTTTTACCTCGTCCATTGTGCTGACAGAGGTGACGCGGTTGCTTGCCAGCATACCGATGGCATTTTGCAGCGCCTCAAGCTTTCGCTCGGTATCCTCTCCGCTGTCTATGATGTCACGGATGGTCAGGAGGCTTCGCCCGATGGTGTCGTGAATATAGACCTTTAGGTCAAGGCTTTCCTTCTCTTTGACATCGTTCTCCATGCGAGCGTACATCTTCTTGAGCTTTCGATTGACTTCTGCCAGTTCTTCATTTATTTTCTCTTGCTTTTGGTAGCCGTTATACAGCTCGGTTACATTGTGCGCCGTTATCTGCTGCCAGCGGTCATCGCTGTCTACGGTGATATTTTGTGTGCGAAACTGCCAGACGGTCTTGTCGGGCAGGATGTAGCAATCATCCTTGACGGTTACGGATCTGTCCGGCGCGCTCAAGGCATTTTCCATATCGCTTTTGATTTGCAGCTCGTGGCCGCAAAGGGCAAAGGAGAGCCTGCGCATACGGTTGTTGCACAGGATGATCCTGCCGTTCGGGTCGGCAAAGCAGATGCCCATAGGCAGCTTATCGGTTGCTTCCTTAATGGAGAACGGCGAGAGCTCGTTCTTTTTACGGCGGTATTCCCGCGGCAGAGCAATGGCAAAGTGAACTGCCGCAAGGAAAATGGCAGCGGCAAATATCAGCCACGGTGCGTCCAGCAGAAATGCGTCCCCGATATTATCGGGATCTGCCTGAGAAACGGAGAATAGCAGCGGGATCATCACCGCCATGACTGCCAGACTCAGCAGGCTGCGCACCGGTTTATTGCTGCGAAGAAGCTGATACATAAACAGCCCGATCTCAAGAACGATCTCCACAAGCATGATAAACGGCAGCATGGTCTGCCAAAATTCAGAAAGGGAAGAAAATGCACTCATCTCCTGTCACCTTCTTTCGCTTCAAATACAAGGTGCTGGTATTCCTCGTCATCCTCTTTTTCACAGCGGATATTGTCTCCGCTTACCAAAGCGGAAAGGTCGGCTTTGCAGCACACATTCAGTGACAAGCGCAAGCCGTTTGCCTTTATGAGGCTTACCTGTATGCCTGTTAAATTCAAAATGTCGGCTTCAATAACCGATTCATAAAAATCAAATACAGCAGTCGCCGTTTTGCCGGAGAGCATGGAAAGAGATTCGTCCACATAGAGCGAGCTGCGGACGCCCAACAGCTTCAGCGTTTGGAGGGACTCATTGAAGGCACGGTGGAGTTCCGTTTCCGCTATTTTAATATCTCGGTCGGTAAGGAGCGTCAGATGCTTGCGGCGTTTAATATAGCTGCACAGCACGGCAATCTCGGCAAGGAGCGTTTTGGCACTGTCGGGATCGGTGCTTGAGATTTGGCGGTATTCCTTAGTGAGCTCTGCAATGCGGTCGATCTGCGTCTGCGTAGCGGAACGCAGGAGATCATACAGGCGGTTTTGCTCCTCCACCTTGCGGCGCTTGGCTTCACGCTTGTATTCATAACGGAGCATTTCGTTCCTGTCGGCAAGCTCGTCTGCAAGAAGCTCGGAGTCCTCCTTGATGTCACGCAAAGCCGACACATCCTCTGTCCATACGGCATAGCCGCCATCAATGGGCATGGTGTGAACGGTCAAGCCGCCCATCGTCACCGGGCTTTGCTCGGCTTTTTTCATCGTTTCCTTTGAGATAGGCGCAGTGTTTACAGCTGCATACCGAACGGTAAAGTCCTTGTCGGTGATCTCTGCCGATGTGCCGACAGAGGAGGCAAACAAGTCCACATAACGGCTGTTTGAATGTATATATCCACAGGCGATGCAAAGCTCAAAGGTCAGAATATACATCACACTTTGGAATGCGGCAATATCACCGAACAAGTGGAGCAGCCAATCCGCACCCGCATAGTAAAGCACGCTGTAAACGATCGTCAGCAGCATAGGAACAATGGGCAGAAAGTGGAGCCTTCCTTTTTGCACACGGCATTTGAAAAACATAATTAGGAGTGCGGCAAAGGCACACAGCACCTGCCAGCCTACAATAATGAAGTAGCCTATCGAGTAGCCGTTGTTTTTGTCTGTCCACACGGCGGCGTCCTTCGGAAAGATAAATACGAATTGGTGCAGGTCATTTGTGAGCACGAGCAGAAGCAATGTGCCGGAGATGATCCACAGAATCGACATTCCCTTGGGGAATTTGTATTCGTCCGGCTTTCCCAATGACATGGCAATCAGCAGCGCCAGCATAGGCACAAACAGCATGGGCAGATAGAACAGATACCACAGGTAACGGACGGCATCCGGCTGCCAGAATATAAAATACTTTGCCGAACGGACTACCATCCATATGATGAGCAGTACGGCGGTGACCGTCATAAACCTGCACACTTGCTTTTGCACGATCCGCTGACGGACGGAGAGCCCCCAGGCGGCGAACAGACCGATATAGATAAAGCTGCGCAGATAGGAAAACAGCATCGGGTAGAAGCTGCCCCTGCCCACAATTCGGAAGCAATATGCCAGTATCACGGCAAGTACAGCGATGCCGCTTGTTATGATAGTATTCTTTTTCTGTTCGGTCATAAACAGACCCCATTTCGCCTTCATTCGTTTTTGTTTACCTTTGGGTAGCAAAAAAGCCCGATATATTCGGGCTTTTCACAGGAGACATCTTTTTTGTCTCCACATTATGGCGTTCCCGAGGTGATTCGAACACCCGACCTACCGCTTAGGAGGCGGTCGCTCTATCCAGCTGAGCTACGGAAACATATTACAATCGTTATTATATCACAGTTTTGCAATTTTGTCAAATGTTTATTTGACAAAAAAAGTTGACTCGCCATAGCAACAAGTTCGGCTCGAAATATAAGAGCAAGGCAGAAATAGCAGGCGGCATTATACTCGTTTTGATCGGGCTGAAGATCCTTCTTGAGGGAGTTGGCATACCCAAATAGCATAAAAACAAGGGCGGAAGTTTTCAAACTATCCGCCCTCTTGTTATGTCTGTTAGTCCCGCCGACTATGATGTTTACGCTTTTGCGTGTACATCTCACGATCTGACGCTTTCATAAGGTCGTCGATCTCTTTCAATGTTTTCGGCTTTCCCGCCTTGTAGCCACAGCTTATCGACACATCATATGGCGACTTGCTTCTGCGATTGTACTCTGCAATGCTGCGGGATATCTTTTCGTAAAAGCTGTCTGCACCGTCTGTTTCAGCGATAACAGCCACAAATTCATCACCGCCGAAGCGTGAGCATATCCCACCTTCTGCAGTGCATTTTGTCATAAGCGACGCCACTGCCTTTATCGCCTTGTCACCCTCGTTGTGACCATAGAGGTCATTTATCTTTTTAAGGTTGTCCATGTCAATAGAGAATACCCATACGCCTACGCCCTGTTTCTCAGCCTTTGAAATAAGCTTTCTTACGTTCTTGTAAAAGCCCCTGCGATTATATATCCCTGTCATGGGGTCAAGCATATGTATCCTTGCAAGCTCTGCATTTGCCCTTTCAAGCCGCTGGCGGTTTTTAAAGCTCTCCATTATCTGATTGGTGTTGTTTATAAAACGCCTTGTGTTCTGGAAAAGAAAATATATAGGACTATATGAATTTGCCGCATAGCCTATGACCTCGTCCTGAAAATGAAGTGGCGAGAACATTAAGCAGTTATGGCGTCCAAGGACTTGCTCCATATCAGGCAAAAGATCCTTGGTGTCAAATACTTCACCGGTCTTGTATTTGTTGTCAAAAGTCTGCATGAAAACTCTCATCTGCTTTGTAAAGCTGTTATTAAAGCGTTCTCTCTGCCTCGTGTTTGACAGAAAATCAGAGTTTGTGCATACCCAGCTATAATAATCTCCCGAACGTGCCATTACCTTTGCCATTTCTTCTACGGTGTGACATTCCACTGATTTTGCAAGATAAGAGAACATATGCTGTTCGTGACCATCAGAATTGTTCATTCTATGGTAAAGCTCAAGGATCTTGTCGCCTACTTCTCTCGGGTCTATTTTCTTACAGCCGCAAGACTGGGATATCCTCATGGTGTAGCTGACCTCTATTTTTTCAGGAAGAGGCACTCCGTTCATCATATGGTCTATGGCGTTTATTATCTTTTCGCCAAGCACATCATTGTCTACAGCCGCCGTTGTAAGACGAGGGCTGTTATACTGTTCAAGCTCGATGCCGTCAAAGCCCGTTACAATAACGTCTTCAGGCACTTTTATGCCGCGTTCTCTCAGTATGCTGCAAGCTGCTATCGCCATAGCGTCGTTTGCACATATTATCGCCTGCGGAAATTCCAAACTGCTTTCTAAAAATTTCTGCAATACTCCTTTTGTTGGCATATCCCAGAAGTCACCATAGCCAAGACGCTCAGGCTCAAATTCTATGCCGTTTTCTGCAAGCACCTTTTTGTATGCTTCTATACGCTCTTCTGAGAAAGCATTGCCCTTTACGCCAGCAATGAAATTAACTCTTCTGCAGCCGTGAAATTCGATCACATGGCGAACTATCTTTTCAAAAACGTTAGAGTAATTGAATGTCACACTGCAGCAATTATCCATTGTACTGTCAACGCATATGACAGGAACACCGTGTTCATGGGCACGCTTGCTTATCTCGTTGGAAATGCTGTCTCTTTTTATTGCCTCGGGCATTATTATAAGTACGTCAAGAATGTCATAATTTATAAGATCAAAAATGCTTGCTTCACCATGGTTGTAGGAGCTGTTGTGATAAAGGTCGCAAAAGGTGTTGAAAAGAAGCACCTTGTAGCCCTCTTTTACACCCTTTCGGCTTATGGAAGATACTATCTCTCTCACATAGTCAGATTGTACGCATGAAGTGCAGATACCTATTATTTTATATTTCGCTGTATCGCTTGTAAACATAGCTTGCTCCTTCGTCAGGGTCATGACGACCCACCACTATCTATATAAAATAATTGCTTTTTTGCTTTGATATGTGATTGCTATTAGAAAATATTCACACACCGTTAATGTTACCATATCCGCACTCTAATGTCAATAGAAAACTCACAAAATTCACAAAAATCTTCTTTTTGAAAGCATTTATGCTGTTGCAAAAAATAACAGACCGACTTTCAGCTTTTTTCGCTGGAAGTCGGTCTTTGTTTATCGTAAAACATATCGAGCAAGGGGCGCCAGAGGTCGCCCCTACACAAAATAGCGTATTTTATGGGCTTTTTTATTCAGCTACCCACTGTTTTAAAGCTGCAGAAAGTCGTCTGTCGATATCCTTTCTTGTCTGCTCGCACTCCTTAGGATAGTCCTTTGCAGCCTTGAAAATAAATTTCATTACGAATTTAAGTCCCACAGGAAGTGCTTTTCTGAGCATTGTCTCAGGAAGCACAAAGTGCGTTCCATGCTCGTAAGTCAGGGCTTCGTAATCGCACTCGTGAGGGCGTTCTTTCAAGCGCTTATCCATGCGGCGGACGTATTTTCCTGCCTCCCAGAAGCTGTCGTCATCAGCACCCACCATTATAAGCTTGCCCTTGATGTTCTCAACCTTTATCATTTCTCCCTCTGTATGTTCTCTTGCCTTTTCAGAGTCGATAAAAAGGTGCGTGCTTCGTGTTATATCTCCCGAGCCTTTGGTTTCTTCTTCTATTTTGTGATAGTATTCAGGGTGGGCATAAACGAACGGCATATAGGCAAGCGGCTTGCCCTGCCATGAAAGTGTGGAAGCGTCAGGGATAGGCCATTCCTTGCAGCCGTCTTTTTCGCCCTGCTCAAAGCCCTGCCATACAAAGTCGCTTGGCGTAAGACCGAAAGTGAGTGTTATGTCAGGGAAATATGAAGCTGCCACAAGGGAATCCATTCCTGCCGTACTCATTCCCATTATGCCTATCTTCTTGTTTCCATGGCTTTTGAGCCACTTTATAGCGGTCTCTATCCTTTCAAGCGGGAAGTTCACATGACCGTAGTTCTTCACGTCAGGTGACATACACATAACGTTCACGCCATTTTTGTGAAGCCATTTTGCTCCGCACTTTGCCATAAAGTCATTAGGATCGTCGCCGAACAGACCTATCATTGCGCAGTTTGCACCCTTTGGGTTTTCATAATATGTACCATAAAAACCGTCTTTCTCATTGCTAAAAAATTGTTTCTTCATAATACCGACCTTTCTAAGTTGGTTTTCTTTATAAAGTTATGTTAAGCTAACTTTATCTCAAAAAAAACAGGGTAGATAACTTCGCCCTAAGCTATATTATATCACATTTTTGCTTATTTGTCAGGTGTATTAACGAAAAAAGCCAGACGTATTGTAAATTTTTGATTTTCTTAGTGTTGCTTATATATTAATAAAATGGCGGAGAACGCATTCTTTTTGCAGTTCTCCGCTATTTTTATGCCTTATTTTTTGCCGCATCTGCTGTGACAGTGTGAGCAACAGCCACAGCATTTACCTTTTTTCTTTTGCTTTGACATACTTATTGCCGCCGCCACTGCCCACAAAAGCAGAAGTATCACCACTATCCAGTCGGCTGTATTCATAATAACGCTCCTATCTGATATACCGCACAGCCGCAAAGCCATGCCACCATGCATTGCATTATCACAACGCCTACTGTCTGTATCCTTGAATCAAGCTCTCTCTTTATGGTCGCCACCGCCGCAACACATGGGGTGTAAAGCAGGGTGAATACGAGAAAGCTCAGTGCGGAAAGGGTGGAGAATGCTCCAGAAAGAGCAGTGCCAAGATTTGCAGTGCTTGTGTTCATCAGTACCGCCATTGTGCTTACTACCGCCTCTTTTGCAGTGAAGCCCGAAATAAGCGAGGTGGTCACTCTCCAATCTGCAAAGCCCAAAGGCTTGAATATTGGCGATATAGCCTGACCGATAAGGGCGAGCAGGCTGTCGGAGGAGTCTTTTACAACGTTGAGCTTTGCGTCAAAGGTTTCCAAAAACCATATTATGATAGTCGCAAAGAATATAACTGTGAAAGCTCTTTGTATAAAGTCCTTTGCCTTGTCCCAAAGAAGAAGTCCTACGCTTTTTGCCGAAGGAAGACGATAGTTTGGAAGCTCCATTACAAACGGCACAGGCTTGCCACGGAAAACCGTGTTTTTCAGTATCAGTGCAACTATTATCCCAAGCACTATTCCCGTTATGTATAAGCCTATCATTACAAGTGCCTGATATTTCTTGAAAAACGCTGCACAGAAAACTGCGTAAATAGGTATCTTTGCCGAACAGCTCATGTAAGGGGTAAGAAGTATGGTCATTTTTCTGTCACGGTCTGATACAAGCGTTCTCGTTGCCATTATGGCAGGCACTGAACAGCCGAAGCCTATGAGCATAGGGACTATGCTTCTGCCGGAAAGTCCTATTTTTCTTAAAAGCTTATCCATGATAAATGCAACACGAGCCATGTAACCGCTGTCCTCCAGCAATGACAAAAACAAAAATAATGTTACTATAATAGGAAGAAAGCTGAGTACACTTCCCACACCGTTAAATATTCCGTCAATTACAAGAGAATGAAGGACACTGTTTACATTGAGTGATGTCAGAGCTTTGTCGACAGCATTTGTGAGAAACTCGATACCAAGTTCAAGCAGGTTTGAAAGTGCAGCACCGATTACATTAAATGTAAGATAGAATACGAGTGCCATGATGATGGCAAAACTTGGGAGTGCCGTGTATTTTCCGGTCAGTACCTTGTCGATTTTTCGGCTTCTCGTATGTTCTTTACTTTCGTGTGGTTTTACAACAGTTCCATCGCAGGTTTTTAATATAAAGTGAAATCTCATGTCGGCTATGGCTTCTGCACGGTCGAGCATTCTGTCTTCTTCCATCTGCTGGATAATCTGTTCAAGTATATTTGACTCTTTTTCATTTAAGTTAAGGGCTTCTTTGATAAGAGAGTCACCTTCGGCAAGTTTTGATGCTGCAAATCGTACAGGGATATAAGCCTTTTTGGCTTTGTCCTCGATGAGGTGCATAATTCCGTGAATACAAGCATGGACGGCACTGCCGTTATCATCAGGAGAGCAGAAATCGGTTCTTATAGGTGTTTCCTGATATTTTGTTACATGGAGTGCATGGTCTATAAGTTCTTCTATGCCTTCGTTTTTTGCAGCAGATATAGGAATTACCGGGACGCCGAGCTGTTTTTCCATCTCATTTATATGTATTGCACCACCATTTTCCCTTACCTCGTCCATCATATTAAGGGCAATGACCATTGGAATATTAAGTTCAAGAAGCTGCATTGTCAGATACAGATTTCTTTCTATATTAGAGGCATCGACAATGTTTATGATACCTTTCGGTTTATCTTTCAGTATAAATTCTCTGGTTACTATTTCCTCGCTTGTATAAGGCGACATTGAATATATACCGGGCAGATCGGTGATAAGGGTGTTTTTGTGGTCTTTTATCACACCGTCTTTTCTGTCTACCGTTACACCGGGAAAGTTCCCTACATGCTGGTTTGAACCGGTAAGTCTGTTAAAAAGTGTTGTTTTGCCACAGTTTTGGTTGCCGACAAGGGCAAAAGTCAATACTTCATCATCAGGCAGAGGATTGTGGTGTTCTTTTTTATGTTCTTCGTTATATTCGCCAAATCCTGGATGAGGAATCGACTTGTGTGGTTTGCTTTTCTTCGGTGTTTTATCGGATACAATCGGTTCAACTTCAATTTTTTTGGCATCGTCAAGTCTAAGTGTCAGATCGTATCCGTGAAGTTGTAATTCAAGCGGATCACCCATAGGTGCAAGTTTTATAAGAGAGAGAGTAGTTCCTTTTATAAGTCCCATATCGAGAAAATGCTGTCTTAAAGCACCCTCACCGCCAACGGATATTATTTTGGCACTGTCACCGGCTTTTAAGTCACTAAGATTTATTTTTTTGTTCATTTTATCCTCATTTCCGAGCAATGATTAGTTATTAAGCTAAGATACGAATTAGTATTTGTAATATAAAAGCCATTTGTTTTTGCTCAGGTACAAACAGCCACTTTTTGATATGACTTATCAAAAAACATCTGATTACTGATAAATCTTATCAAAAAGCGGGACTGTTCGCAATAGTTAAATAAAAATCAATCAGATGATAAGCCACAGTTTAGTCATGAAAAGACAATGAATGTATAGTATTAATATCTATACTACATATGTGAATAATTATACACTAGAAAACGAGGGGAGATAAAATAGAGTAATACAGAGTGTTTAAAAAAATTAAAGAAATAAAATAAAATTTTATATTTTAATTGCTTCAGATTTGTGGTATTATATTATGACAAAAGAAAATAGTTATTAGTCACATCATATATGTGAACAGTGACGAAAGTTCGGGAGGTAGGTCTTATGGCTGATGTTAATCAGGAAGTTAAAGAATTAAAAGAGAAGATTGAGTTTTGTTCGTATGTTATGAAATATGGGAGACTGATTGATATGTCTTCTGATCAGACTGTTAAAGCGTTCAAACTTAAATGCGAATTGGAAGATGAGCTGAGATTCATCGAATTAAAAAATAAAAATGAAGGCAAATAAAAGAGTGCTGCCAGAAATTAAAACTACCGCAATATTATCCTATAATAAAGCGGTAGTTTTTTGTTTGAATTTTTACATTGAAATTAATTTGGAAAAATCACAAATTTTTGTTTAAAATCTGTAATGTTAAATTAAAAAATCTTTACTCCATAGGGTTCTAATGTAAGTTTATCACCTGATATAGTGCTGAAACTTAATTCTTTATCAGTGACATTCAGGTAAAATTCTATTGTATCACCGTTTTCGTCCTCACGCTTATGATATTCTATTCCATCGGGGAGTACATAGTATGGTGTTTCTGTTTCTTCAAGCATAGTCTTGAAAAGCTCAGACATTGTATTCATATCAAGTCTTGCAGCAACATAGTATGATTTGCCATCACCATATGTTTTTCGTGTTACAACGGGAGTTCCGGCATAAAAATCACTGTCATATCTTGCGATAACATCTGCATCTGATACACGGAGAATTTCAGCATAATCACGGATTTTGGCTTTGTTTCCATTTGTGAATGTGGCTGAATTTTTGTCGCAGTCATAAAGTGTATCAATTTCTTCACTTATTAAGCCAAATAGCTCGCTAAGTCCGTTGCCTGGAAAACCACCGAGAAAACAGAGTGTGTTATCATCTACATAACCCGTGAGATATGTTGCAAGGAGCTGACCGCCTCGTTTTACAAATTTTTTGAGATTATCAGCTGTGCCCGGTCTTAACATATATAGCATAGGTGCGACAACTACATTGTAGTCGTCAAGATTATCATCTGATGCTACTATATTCATGTCTATTCCAAGTTTTAAAAATTCATGGTAAATGTCAGCACAGGTCTGAGGATAATTTTTTGTTTCGTCTGAAAGTCCACGCATATTTTCAATAGCCCACATATTATCCCAGTCAAAGAGAAGTGCTGCTTTAGGTTTTACCAGTGTTCCCTTTACCTTTGAGAGATTGTCAAGCATTTCTCCGACTTTGGCAACTTCTTTAAATATTCTGGTATCATCGGTGCCTAGATGGTCTACGACTGCACCGTGGAACTGTTCAAAAGCACCTCTGCTCTTTCGCCACTGGAAATACTGTACCGTGTCAGAACCACATCCTACAGCCTGTGCAGAAAAGAGTTTATGCACACCGGGACGCTTGAGTTTGTTGTATCTGTGCCAGTTTGCAAGTCCCGGAGCACTTTCCATAAGCATATAAGGCTGGTCTTTTTTCATTGAACGCATAACTGCGTGGTCAAAAGAACTTCTCGCCATTGTGTCGGCAAAAGTTTCATAGTTATTATGGAAGAAAGGATAAGAGTCCCATGAAATAACATCAAGCTCTTTTGCCATCACACGATAATCAAGCCCTGGGAAAAGCTGCATAAAGTTTGTTGTGACAGGAATATTTGGTGTTCTCCTTTTGAGGATTTCAATCTCTGACTTCATATAATCAGTAGTATTCCATGTGGTAAAGCGTTTCCACTCGAGATTTAGCCCCATTATGCTGAACTCACCGTTGGCATATGGAGGTTCTATCTGTGAAAAATCATTGTATGTATGACTCCAAAAGCTTGTCCACCATGCCTTATTTAACTTATTTATATCGTGGTCAAATTTGTCAGCGAGATAGTCCTGAAATTTCTTTTTGCACAGAGGGCAGAAACACTCACCGCCAAATTCATTTGATATATGCCACATTGCAAGTCCCGGATGGTCGCCTACAGTGTCGATTATCTTATTTATAATGATACCGGTTTTTTCTCTGAATTTTGGTGATGACATGCAGTGATTGTGGCGTACACCGTGATGTGCACGGTGGTCATCTGCTCCTACACGCATACATTCAGGATATTTTTCATCGAGCCATGCAGGACGGGCACCTGATGGTGTGGCAAGAATTGTATAAATTCCGTTTTCATATAACTTATCCATTATGTCTTTGAGCCAATCCATATGAAATTCGCCCTCTGTAGGCTCATAAGCTGACCATGAGAATATGCCGAGAGACATGCTTGTCATTTTGGCTTTTTTCATGAGTTCGATGTCTTTTTCAAGAATATCCGGTCTGTCAAGCCATTGGTCAGGATTATAATCCGAACCGTGAAGTATACCGTTTACCTGCGGGAAAAAAATTTTATTATTCATATACGACCTCCATAGTTTTAAAAATATGTTGCTAAAATTATATCATCCGGCGGCATGAATAACAAATCTATTTTGTAATCTTTTAGAAATAGAGGCACATGGCAAGGTAGCCGCAGCACCAGTGAAGAATTACGCATCCCCATATATTCTGCTGGCGTTCATATATATAACCTAAGGCGAGGCTTAGCATGAATGCACCGAACATAAAATAAAATCCGAAAGGCATATGCATAAGTGAAAAGAGCAGAGAAGTTAAAAATATGCTGAAAAATTTCT
>ERZ773269.1334-NODE-1334-length-23706-cov-16.275760_pt1 | contig 23706 bp, 17 predicted proteins | sample MGYA00511958_ERZ773269 | MGnify/ENA primary metagenome ERZ773269 (study PRJEB29015, sample SAMEA2737761) | human gut metagenome | biome: human gut; feature: human-associated habitat; material: faeces | place: China | collected 2012 ... | reverse complement strand
TAAACTGGCTCAGCGCCCGGCGCGAGCGGGCAAAATCAAACAGAATATTATGGTAGTTGCGGCTGAATAAGATCGGCCGCCGGCTGGCGTCCACCCGGTGGAGAAAGTGGGTATGCGACTGAATGTCAAAGACGTCCTGGATCTGCCGGAGCTCAGAAATGCTCATGAACTGCAGCGATTTCGGATCCCATTGCTGCGGATGACGCTTAATACGCGATGAAATAATAAAGGCGGTGGCGTGGAAGCCATACTGTTTCAGCACCGGATAGGCGTAGCGATTTACCGATTTCAAGCCGTCATCGAAGGTGATGGCGACTGCCCGCGCCGGAAGGTTGATTTTATTGCGCACGTAGCCTTCCAGCTGATAGAGGGTCAGCGTGGTATAACCCTGATCCCGCAGCCAGGTCATCTGGTTATTAAAGGCGCGTACCGAGGTGGTGGTCGAGGTATGGCGGAAACGGGTGTTCTCTTCGTCACGCAGAATATGGTGATAGGTCAGCACGGGGATCCCGTTATCCTCCTGCGCATCCAGACTGCTGACCCACGCCAGCCGGTCGCCAATGCGGATCTGAAACCAGGTCTGATTGAGCCGGTCCTTCAGCTTGCTGAGGATCGGATAGCGCAGATTATTGGCCAGCGTGCCGAACGGCGCGCTACTCACAGAGGGAGCGTCATAGAGCGGCGTATCTTTCCAGGTGAGTAAATTCTGGTTACTCAGCGGCTTATTGAGATCCCCAAGACGGTCCTCCACCCGCTGCTTACCCTGCACTGGCTCCAGATGGCCCTTGTCAATAAACCCGGTGCCGAAGCCGAAGCGAAACTCATAGTAATCAGCCGCCGTCGGGACAACCGCGAGGATTTGCCCGGCACGCACATTGCCGACGCTGACCACATGGTTCCCCACCTGCGCCCAGATAACCGCGTCTTCGGTGGTTTGCATATAGCGCACAGGCTTGCCCTGCTGGCTAAGCAGACTGGCGGAGGCGCTGAGTGAGGTCAGTAAAAGAAGCAGAGTAAAAAATCGGGCAAGCATGCGCATCGAACCGGTAAACCATCAACGGCGGTTATTGTAACAAAAGCGGCATCTCTCCCGCTGCTTAATTTCCAAAGGTATCATGACGCAACCGGAACGGGGGGTTCTTCTGCTGCTGATGCCACAGGCTGCTCACCATCGGACCGCCCGCGCTGACGATAGCCTGGCGAAACGCCTCGCTGCTTAACGTATTCCGCAGCAGATACATTCGCTCAAGTAATGAATAGCTGACGCCGGAGATCACTTCGCAGTGGGTATGTTTGTGGCTCATCAGCGCCGCGGCCCGATAAGGCGCCGCGCCGGTTCTGTCGGTAAGGAAAATGACCCCGTCCCCGGAGTCGGTGGCATGCAGCGCATCGCACATCATCCGGCTCAACATATTGCTGCTGAGATTGCGCCAGTAATTGACCGCCCGGCACTGGGCCAGTGGACCAAATTTTTGTTCAAGACGATCCAGCATCTCCTGCGCCAGCTCATCGTGGCAGGTAATGACCCAACCAAGCATGCTTCCCTCCTTAGCCAGCCAACAATGTAGCAAGGGGAAGATGGCGTATCGGTGATGGCGGTCAAAGATAAGCGGTTAGCGCTTCGCGTATTGGCGTCCGGAAGCGCTAAACCGTGATGAGTATCAGCTACGCAGGCCGCGGCCGCGCTGGATTAACGACCAGCAGAGGAGATAGAAGGCGACGATGAAGACCACCAGCACCGCAAAGGTGGTCACCAGCGGCACATCGTTGATACCGAGGAAGCCGAAGCGGAAACCGCTGATCATGTAGACGATGGGGTTCAGATGCGACAGCCCCTGCCAGAACGGCGGCAGCAGGGTCAGCGAGTAGAACACCCCGCCGAGATAGGTCAGCGGCGTCAGCACAAAGGTCGGGATCAGGCTGATGTCATCGAAGGTCTTGGCAAACACCGCGTTCAGCAGCCCGGCCAGCGAGAACAGCACCGCGGTAAGGAGCAGCGTCAGGGCGACAAACAGCCAGGAGTGAACCTGGAACGGCACAAAGAACAGCGACACCGCGGTCACCAGGATGCCCACGCACAGCCCGCGCGCCACCCCGCCGCCCACATAGCCGGCGATAATCACGTGCGTCGGCACCGGTGCCACCAGCAGCTCCTCAATGTTGCGCTGAAACTTGGCGCTGAAGAACGACGAGGCGACGTTGGCGTAAGCGTTGGTGATCACCGCCATCATGATCAGGCCCGGCACGATAAACTGCATATAGGTAAAGCCATGCATCTCGCCGATGCGCGAGCCGATCAGGTTGCCGAAAATCACGAAGTACAGGGTCATGGTAATCACCGGCGGCACCAGCGTCTGCACCCAGATGCGCATAAAACGGTGGATCTCTTTGGTCCAGATGCTTTTCAGCGCGACCCAATAAAGCTGCATCATGCTGACTCTCCTTTTCGCTCATGCACCAGGGTGACAAACAGCTCTTCCAGACGGTTGGCTTTGTTACGCATACTCAGTACCTGCACCCCCTGGGCGCTCAGCTGCGCGAAGACGCTGTTAATCCCCTGCTCGCGCAGGACCTCCACTTCCAGCGTCGAGGTATCGACCAGCTGATACTGGTAGCCCTCGAGCTTCGGCACCGGGCTTTTTGGCGCGAGGTCGAGAATAAAGGTCTCTGACTTCAGCTTCGACAGCAGCGCTTTCATCGAGGTGTTTTCCACCAGCGTACCGTGCTGGATGATGCCGATGTTGCGGCACAGCATTTCGGCCTCTTCGAGATAGTGGGTGGTCAGAATAATGGTGGTTCCGCGATCGTTGAGATCCTTGAGGAAGCCCCACATCGAGCGGCGGAGTTCGATATCGACGCCGGCGGTCGGCTCGTCGAGGATCAGCAGCTTCGGCTCATGCATCAACGCGCGAGCGATCATCAGGCGGCGCTTCATCCCGCCGGAGAGCATCCGCGCGCGTTCGCTGCGTTTTTCCCATAGATCGAGCTGTTTTAAGTACTTTTCGCTGCGGGCGATGGCTTCTTTACGCTCAACGCCGTAGTAGCCCGCCTGGTTAACGACGATCTGCTGCACGGTCTCGAACGGGTTAAAGTTAAACTCCTGCGGCACCAGGCCAAGCTGGCGCTTGGCGTTGACGACATCTTTCTCCAGATCGTAGCCAAAGACATTGACCTGACCGGAGGTTTTGTTCACCAGCGAGCTGATGATGCCGATCGTCGTGGATTTTCCCGCCCCGTTCGGGCCCAGCAGGGCATAGAAATCCCCCGCTTCAACCTGCAGATCGATTCCCCGCAGTGCCTGAACCCCGCCGGGGTAGGTTTTTTTGAGCTGTTTTAATTCCAGAGCAATGGTCATTAAATATCTCTTCTCGTGTCATGACACGTCATTAACCCGCCTGACTGACGTTTGCGCTGTACTCGCGCGGCCAGCGCATCTGCAGCCTGAAGTATCACGGGTTAAGATGGTTTTAAAAAAGGTGAGCTTACCCTATATTAGCGCAACGCACTTACTTGGTTACAGGCCGATAACGTCCATGAATGATATAGATACACTCATCAGCAACAATGCACTATGGTCAAAAATGCTGGTGGAAGAGGACCCCGGCTTTTTTGAGAAACTGTCGCAAACGCAGAAACCGCGCTTCCTGTGGATTGGCTGTTCTGACAGCCGCGTTCCCGCTGAGCGACTCACCGGCCTGGAGCCAGGCGAACTGTTTGTGCATCGTAACGTGGCGAATCTGGTGATCCACACCGACCTCAATTGCCTGTCGGTGGTGCAGTATGCCGTCGATGTCCTTGAAGTTGAGCACATCATTATCTGCGGCCACTACGGCTGCGGCGGCGTACAGGCGGCGGTGGAGAACCCAGAGCTGGGGCTCATCGACAACTGGCTGCTGCATATCCGCGATATCTGGTTTAAACACAGCTCGCTGCTGGGGGAAATGCCGGAGGAGCGCCGTCTGGATACCCTTTGTGAACTGAACGTGATGGAGCAGGTATACAACCTGGGACATTCGACGATTATGCAATCGGCGTGGAAGCGCGGACAGAAAGTCACCATCCACGGCTGGGCATACGGTATTCACGACGGACTGCTGCGCGATCTGGATGTCACCGCCGTGAGCCGGGAAACCCTCGAACAGCGCTATCGCCACGGGATCTCCAACCTCAAGATCAAGCACATCAACCACAAATAGCCTTCAGACTTAGCCACTCAGGCGCGAGCGGCGCGCGCCTGAGTGGAATATCCCCTTACTCGTCCAGCAGGGTGACTTTGCCGATATACGGCAGATGGCGGTAGCGCTGAGCGTAGTCGATACCGTAGCCCACCACGAACTCGTCCGGAATGGCGAAACCGACGAACTCAACCGGGACATTCACTTCACGGCGGCTTGGTTTATCCAGCAGCGTACAAATGGCCAGCGACTTCGGCTCGCGCAGGCTGAGGATCTCACGCACTTTAGACAGGGTATTGCCGGAGTCGATGATGTCTTCCACGATCAGTACGTCTTTACCACGGATGTCTTCGTCCAGATCTTTGAGGATTTTCACATCACGGGTGGTGGACATGCCGCTGCCGTAGCTCGAGGCGGTCATAAAATCGACTTCATGCGGCACCTGCACTTCACGGCACAGGTCGGCCATGAACATAAACGAGCCGCGCAGCAGCCCCACCAGCACCATTTCGCTGCCGCTGTCCTGATAATGTTCGTTGATTTGACGACCCAGTTCCGCGATGCGCGCTTTGATCTCGGATTCCGGGATCATCACTTCTACAGTATGTTTCATAAGACTAACCATTTGATTCTAAATATAAATCATCAAAGCCGCTGCTTTCGCCCCGACGATGACCGGCAAGCCATCCAGTATACCAGCAAAAAGAAATCTACGGTGCAGGGATTAATAAAGCCATATTTGTGATTCCGATCACACTTGTTAAATCCTATAATTAATTGCAGTTAAAAAATTAACAAACACATGAGTAACTTTCTATGGCTGAAACAAAGTCTCAACAATCAAGGCTCCTGGTGACGCTGACTGCGCTATTTGCAGCGTTCTGCGGCCTCTATCTTTTAATCGGCGGAGCATGGCTGGTCGTGCTTGGCGGCTCCTGGTACTACCCCATCGCCGGTCTGGTGATGCTGGGCGTGACCGTGATGCTGCTGCGCGGCAAGCGCGCTGCGCTGTGGCTGTACGCCGCGCTGCTGCTGGCGACCATGATCTGGGGCGTCTGGGAAGTCGGCTTCGACTTCTGGGCGCTGACGCCGCGTAGCGACATCCTCGTCTTCTTTGGTATCTGGCTGATCCTGCCTTTTGTCTGGCGTCGTCTGCCGGTGCCTTCCGCTGGCGCCGTAGGCGCGCTGGTCGTCGCCCTGCTGATCAGCGGCGGCATGCTGACCTGGGCTGGTTTTAACGACCCGCAGGAGATCAACGGCACCCTGAGCGCCGACGCCACCCCGGCCGCGCCGATCTCCACCGTTGCCGACGGCGACTGGCCGGCCTATGGCCGCAACCAGGAAGGTCAGCGCTTCTCCCCGCTGAAGCAGATTAATGCCGACAACGTGAAGAACCTGAAGGAAGCCTGGGTGTTCCGCACCGGCGACCTGAAACAGCCGAACGATCCGGGTGAAATCACTAACGAAGTGACACCGATTAAAGTCGGCGACACGCTCTTCCTGTGTACCGCCCATCAGCGCCTGTTCGCGCTTGACGCCGCCACCGGTAAAGAGAAGTGGCATTTTGACCCGCAACTGAACGCCGACCCGTCATTCCAGCACGTCACCTGCCGCGGTGTCTCGTATCACGAAGCGAAAGCGGATAACGCCCCTGCTGACGTCGTGGCCGACTGTCCGCGCCGCATTATCCTGCCGGTGAACGATGGTCGCCTGTTCGCAGTAAACGCCGACAACGGTAAGCTGTGCGAAACCTTTGCCAACAAAGGTATTCTCAACCTGCAGACCAACATGCCAGTGACCACGCCGGGCATGTATGAACCCACTTCCCCGCCGATTATCACCGATAAGACCATCGTGATTGCCGGCGCAGTCACCGATAACTTCTCTACCCGTGAGCCGTCAGGCGTGATCCGCGGTTTTGATGTGAATACCGGGAAACTGCTGTGGGCCTTCGATCCAGGCGCGAAAGATCCGAACGCCATCCCAAGCGATGAGCATCACTTCACGCTCAACTCACCGAACTCCTGGGCGCCTGCCGCCTACGACGCCAAACTGGATCTGGTCTATCTGCCGATGGGCGTGACCACTCCGGATATCTGGGGCGGCAACCGCACGCCGGAGCAAGAGCGCTATGCCAGCTCGATTGTCGCGCTGAACGCCACCACCGGTAAACTGGCCTGGAGCTACCAGACCGTCCACCACGACCTGTGGGATATGGACATGCCTTCTCAGCCGACGCTGGCTGACATTGAAGTCAATGGCAAAACCGTGCCGGTCATCTATGCTCCGGCGAAAACCGGCAACATCTTCGTGCTGGATCGTCGTAACGGCGAGCTGGTGGTCCCGGCCCCGGAAAAACCGGTCCCGCAGGGCGCCGCCAAAGGCGATTATGTGGCCAAAACCCAGCCCTTCTCCGATCTGAGCTTCCGTCCGAAGAAAGATCTGACCGGCGCGGACATGTGGGGCGCCACCATGTTCGACCAGCTGGTGTGCCGCGTGATTTTCCACCAGATGCGCTATGAAGGTATCTTTACCCCGCCGTCTGAGCAGGGCACCCTCGTCTTCCCGGGTAACCTGGGGATGTTTGAATGGGGCGGTATCTCCGTCGATCCGAACCGTCAGGTGGCTATCGCCAACCCAATGGCGCTGCCGTTCGTCTCTAAACTGATCCCACGCGGCCCGGGCAACCCAATGGAACCGCCGAAAGATGCGAAAGGCTCAGGCACCGAGTCCGGCGTGCAGCCGCAGTACGGTGTCCCTTACGGCGTCACCCTGAACCCGTTCCTGTCGCCGTTCGGCCTGCCGTGCAAACAGCCGGCATGGGGCTATATCTCCGCGCTGGATCTAAAAACCAACGAAGTGGTATGGAAAAAACGTATCGGTACTCCGCAGGATAGCCTGCCGTTCCCGATGCCGGTTAAACTGCCGTTCACCATGGGTATGCCGATGCTGGGTGGGCCAATCTCCACGGCGGGTAACGTCCTGTTCATCGGCGCGACCGCGGATAACTACCTGCGCGCGTACAATATGAGCAATGGTGAGAAACTGTGGGAAGCCCGTCTGCCAGCCGGCGGCCAGGCGACTCCGATGACTTACGAAGTGAATGGCAAACAGTATGTTGTCATCTCTGCCGGCGGTCACGGCTCGTTCGGCACAAAAATGGGCGATTATATCGTCGCCTATGCGCTCCCGGATGAGGCGAAATAAAACGCAAAACGGCAACGAAAGTTGCCGTTTTTTTTGTCTTGATCCCCTATTTCCACGCGCCAGGGCTATACCGCCCTAAACCGTGAACCCCAACATCATCCCGGTGTCTTCATGTTCCAGCAGGTGGCAGTGGGCCATATAGGCAAACTCCTTCGGCGCCGGATGATCAAACTTCACTAATACTTCACTCACGTCCCCTTCCACACGAACGGTGTCTTTCCAGCCGCTACGATGCGCCGCTGGCGGCTTGCCGTTTTCGCTAAGTATGCGGAACTGGGTGCCGTGAATGTGGAACGGATGCAGCATCATGTCGCCCTTGCCGGAGATGACCCAGCGTTCATACTCTCCTCTGGCGGCGGCAAACATCGGCACATTCATGTCGAAGGCTTTGCCGTTGATGCGGTTGGCGTTATGGAAATCAAACCCCTTACCCGACGACATACCATGATTCATGCCGGACCCGTGGTTCATGTTGCTCATGTCGCCGTGGTGCATACTCCCCGTGTCGCCCATCCCGCCCATCCCGCCGTGCCCCATCATGCCGTGATCCATTCCGGCCATTGCCTGATCGCCATATTTCTCCATCAGCGCCTGCATGCCCATCCTGTCAAGCATCGGATCCATCGACAGCTGGAGCTGACGCTGCGTCAGCCCCGTCAGGGACGGTAGCGCCGGCAGAGCGGCCAGGGTATCCAGCAGCTTACCTGAGGCAGGAATAACCAGCGGCTGGACGCGCAGTACCGGCTGTGGTTTATCGAAAGGCGCAATGGCCATGCCCATCTGGCTCACCGGCAGGGTCACCAGATCAAAAGGTTTACCGTCGCTGGTGTCCACCAACACCTCAAAACGCTCCCCCATCAAGACCGGCAGTTCATTGACCTTCACCGGCTCCGCCAGCAGACCGCCGTCGCTGGCAACCACGTACAGCGGGCGCTTATCACTGGTCGCAAAATTGAGGGAACGGGCATTACAGCCGTTCAGCAAGCGCAGACGTAGCCAGCCGCGCGGGGCGGCATGTTCAGGATAGAGAGCGCCATTGGTCAACAGCGTATCGCCAAACCAGCCGACGGCGGCGCTCATGACATCCAGCTGATAATCAATTTCGCCAGCGGCGGTAAACTTCTTGTCCTGTACGATAACCGGTACATCATCGATTCCCCACTGCTTCGGCAACAGCAGGCGTCCGCTCTCTTCATCCTCGATCAGCACCAGCCCCGCCAGCCCCATCGCCACCTGCCGACCGGTGGTCCCGTGCTGATGGGGGTGAAACCAGCAGGTGGCCGCCCGTTGCGTTGGCGAGAAGCTCACCGTCCGAGTGGCGCCCGGGGCGATAACCCCCTGCGGTCCCCCGTCGACCTCGCCCGGGACCTCCAGACCATGCCAGTGCAGCGTGGTCTCTTCTGCCAGCTGGTTAGTAATGTCCACCGTGATGGTCTTCCCCTGCGTCAGCTGCAGCGCGGGCCCCAGCAGCGAGCCGTTATACCCCCAGGTGGTGGCGTTCATCGCGCCAAACTGCGTTTTGCCCGCCTGGATGGTCAGCGCGATACGGTTGCGCGCATCGGCCGTCAACAGCGACGGTACCGGCAGGGCCGGGCGACTGGCTGCAAAGACCGCACGGCTCCAAAGCGGTAACGCGCTGGCCATGCTGACCGCGGCGGTCAGTTTGAGGAAGTCTCGACGTTGCATATTCACATCCTTTTATTCTGCGGGCGAATATTTGAGCTTAAACCCTACCGTAACGGGAAGGTCAAGCAGAAGAGTGAGAATAAAGATCGGCGCTGTGTAAAGAAGTATGCTAATTTGAAGCGTCGGTGATCTAACGGTAGAAAAAATGAAGACGCTTTTCAGAACAATGGTACTCGGCAGCCTGCTTACTCTCTCCGCCAACAGCTACGCGCTCAGCGAATCCGAAGCGGAAGACATGGCTGATTTAACCGCGGTTTTTGTGTTTCTGAAAAACGACTGTGGCTACCAGAACCTGCCCAACACGCAGATCCGGCGCGCCCTGGTGTTCTTTGCCCAACAGAACCAGTGGGACCTGAGCAACTACGACAGCTACAACATGAAAGCGCTTGGCGAAGACAGCTATCGCGATCTCAGCGGCATTAACCTTCCGACGGCGAAAAAATGTAAAGCGCTGGCCCGCGATTCACTTAGCCTGCTGGCTTACGTCAAATAATTTCCCGCGCGGGCGGCAACGCGCCGCGCTTTTCCCCTCCTCACCCGCCTCTAATATTTACCATTATTATTTTATATAAAATAAACCTTATATATATCGCAATACATAAATCCAATAAATAAATTAAACCCGCACTAACAGCCTTTCCAGAAAAAAAAACAATAAAATATCCCTAATGATATATTGCAAAATAAAAAACAGCCTTTTAGAATCCGTTGAAAATATATCTACTTCATGGACTGAAATTGTGAATATCTCGCTGACTCTTCGTATTATTCCACTCGCCGCTATGTTATTAGCCGGCTGTAGCAATACCGCCTCTCGCCAGCAGGTAAAACCGCTCACCACTCCGCTAACGTCACAGCAGCAGGCAGAACAGGAGCGCGCGGCTAGCGAACAAGCGCGTATTGAATCCTGCCGACAGGCGCTGGACTCGCTAAAAGAGGTTAACCCACAGCAGGCAACCAAACTTAGCAATGACTTCAATGCCTTAGTGCGTGCGGCATCACAATACAACAGCGTGCGCGAGAAAGTGGCGGATCCCACCCGGCTTGGCATTGACTCCATGTATCAGTTTAAATCCATCAAACTATGCGCCGATATCCAGAAAACGCTGATCGATAGCCTGGTACAGCGGGGTGAAAGCAAACAGCCATGAACAGAGCCGCCACGCTGACCCTCAACGCGCCCCTGCTGATGCTCGTCGCGGCGCTGGCGCTTTCAACACCGTTCTTCGCCGGCGCCGCGCCGGCGTTTCTTGACTACGCCCAGCAGCAAACCCAGGCGCATGAAAAAAGCGATACTGCAACCGCAAAGCAAACGTCAGGCGGTCGTCAAAATGCGGATAATAAAAAAAAGACGCCTAATACCGCACAATTGCAAAAAAGAATCGCCAGCCAGCAGGCGACCATTGAGCAAAAAGATAAAACTATTCAGCAATTAAAAAAACAGCTTGCTAACACTCCGGCCACCGAAACCTCCATCGCGAATGAGCAAGCGGCATTAAATAACAAAATAAAAGAATTACAGGTCGCCTTAACCGCCGCCACCGCGAAAAATGAGGCGTTAATAAAAAAAGAAAGCACAGCCCAGAATTCTATTCTGCAGCAAAGTCAGGCCGCCGCGCTGCAGCAGATCCAACAATTAACGTCACAGCTTCAGCAAGCCGAAGCTGAAAATAAACGGCTCAGCGCCATCCTCACCGCTCTGAATACGGATAAACAGACGCTCGCTACCCGGTTGGCTGCGATGGAAAAAGCGCAGCAGGCCGCTCCTGACCACGCAAAAGCCCTCGCCGCCGACAAGCAGTCGTTAACCACCCGGCTGGCCGTGATGGAAAAAGAGAAGCAGACCGCTCTCGACCAGGTCAAAGCCCTTAACGCCGATAAGCAGTCGCTGACAAACCGGCTCGCCGCGGCAGAGAAGACGCAGCAGACCGCTCTTGATCAGGTTAAAACCCTTAACGCCGATAAGCAGTCGCTGGCTAACCGGCTCGCCGCGGCGGAAAAAGCGCCATCGAGCCGCGCCGATGCCGCCGTGGCGGTAAAAGATGAGCCCTCCGAGACGGCGGCCATAGTGGCGGCCTATCGCCTGCAGGCGGACAAAGATAACGCCCAGCTGCGGATGAAAGAGGATGAAATCCAGCTGCTGCGGACGCAGCTGACGGTCCCGCCGAGAAAAACCACCGGCAAAACCGCCGCCAAACTCAGCGCGCCAGGTGAACAGCAGGCTTACGCCATCGGCGCCTCGATGGGTACAGAGGCGCTTAATGTCCTCACGACTCGTCGCACTCAGGGGGTTAACGTCGACGCCGACCTGGTGCTGCAGGGCATCGAAGATGCTTTCAGCGGCCAGCTTCGCCTCGGCGAACAGGAGCGTAACAAAGCGCTGTTTGACATTTCACAGCAGGTTTTCCAGAACCTGAATAAAATCGAGCAGAAAAACATCAGCGCCGGTCAGAAATACCAGCAGGCGTTTGCGCGCAAAAAAGGTGTGGTCTTCAAAGAGGGCGTCTACAGCCGTATCGATTACCCGGGTAAAGGAAAAATTAGCGGCAACGATCTGGTGACCGTGGTGATCAAAGAGATGCTGACGGACGGAACGGTGATCAATGATATGGAGACGAAAGATCAGGCGCTTACCCAGAAACTGGATGCCTATCCCCCGGTATTTCGCGGGCCGCTGAAGCGCCTGCAGAACCACGGCTCCGTGACGCTGGTCGTCCCGCCCGACAAAGCCTATGGCAGTAAAGGGTTGCCACCAAAGATCCCCCCAGGCGCCACCATGGTCTATTCCGTGCGGATAGTGGATAGCCAACCCGCGCCGACAAAATAGTCCCGTCCCCCCACCGCCTTCTCCGGGCGGTGCTGTTATTCCTGCCGCATTGCTGCAATAACCGCCGTGCATCCTCATCTATAGTTGTCTATGATGTTGCACTCGTTTTACGGGTGTAACAGATGTTAACGAAGGAGGAGCCTCACCGTGGCCGATAATCCACTGTGGCATGAAACGCTGCATGACCATTTTGGTCAGTACTTTAGCGTTGATAACGTGCTGTACCACGAAAAAACCGATCATCAGGATCTGATCATCTTTGACAACCGCGCCTTTGGCCGGGTAATGGCGCTGGATGGCGTCGTGCAGACCACCGAACGCGATGAGTTTATCTATCACGAAATGATGACCCACGTGCCGCTGCTGGCTCACGGCAACGCCAAGCATGTCCTGATCATCGGCGGCGGCGATGGCGCGATGCTGCGCGAAGTCTCTCGTCATCGCAGCATCGAAAGCATCACCATGGTGGAAATCGACGCCGGGGTGGTCTCATTCTGCCGCCAGTACCTGCCCAACCATAGCGCCGGCGCCTATGACGATCCGCGCTTTACGCTGGTAATTGATGATGGCGTCAATTTTGTTAACCAGACGACGCAAACGTTTGATGTGATCATTTCGGACTGTACCGACCCTATTGGCCCGGGGGAAAGCCTCTTCACCTCGGCTTTTTATGAAGGCTGCAAACGCTGCCTGAATCCGGGAGGGATTTTCGTTGCGCAGAACGGCGTCTGCTTCCTGCAGCAGGATGAAGCGGTCGGTAGCCATCGCAAACTGAGCCACTATTTTCGCGACGTCAGCTTCTACCAGGCGGCGATTCCGACCTATTACGGCGGGATCATGACCTTTGCCTGGGCGAGCGACAACGAGGCGCTGCGCCATCTTTCCAGCGAAATCATTCAGGCGCGCTTTCACAAAGCCAACCTGACCTGCCGTTACTACAATCCGGCAATCCATACGGCGGCCTTCGCCTTACCACAATATCTGCATGATGCTCTGTCCGCACCGTGAAGCGAAATAAGGGGGTGAACTAAATTGAAAAAATTGAAGCTGCACGGCTTTAACAACCTGACCAAAAGCCTGAGTTTTTGTATCTACGATATCTGTTACGCCAAAACGGCAGAAGAGCGCGACGGCTACATCGCCTATATCGACGAACTCTATAACGCCAATCGCCTGACAGAGATCCTGAGCGAAACCTGCTCTATTATTGGCGCTAATATCCTGAATATCGCCCGCCAGGATTATGAACCCCAGGGCGCCAGCGTGACCATTCTGGTTAGCGAAGAGCCCGTCGACCCGCGGCTTATCGACCAGACCGAACACCCCGGCCCGCTACCTGAAACCGTGGTCGCCCATCTCGATAAAAGCCATATCTGCGTGCATACCTATCCGGAGAGCCACCCGGAAGGCGGTCTGTGCACCTTCCGCGCCGATATCGAAGTCTCTACCTGCGGGGTTATTTCACCGCTCAAAGCGCTGAATTATCTGATCCACCAGCTGGAATCGGACATTGTAACCATTGACTACCGCGTGCGCGGCTTTACCCGCGACATCAATGGGATGAAGCATTTTATCGATCATGAAATCAACTCAATTCAGAACTTTATGTCTGACGATATGAAGTCGCTGTATGACATGGTCGACGTCAACGTTTACCAGGAAAATATCTTCCATACCAAAATGTTGCTCAAGGAGTTTGACCTTAAGCACTACATGTTCCATACCCGACCGGAAGAGTTGACCGCTGAAGAGCGCAAGGTCATTACCGACCTGCTGTGGAAAGAGATGCGCGAGATTTACTACGGCCGCAATATTCCTGCCGTGTAATGCCTCAAATGCCCGGCGGCGCTTGTGCTTGCCGGGCCTGGGTTCTGCGCCGGCTGGTAGCCGGGGCAAGGTACTCGTCGCGACCCGGGGATGTGCCCTGCGCACGCGACGCTTAGCAAGGCTACGCTTTTCCGCAGCCCGGCGCAAAATAAGTCATCAACGCTGCTGCATAAACTCACGATAGGCGGCAACTACCTGCAGGAAATCCTCAATGCCGCACAGAGAGAGGCTTTCTTCATCGTAGTAGCTCATCCCCTCCTCGATTTCGTCGCCGGAAAATTCCAGCTGATTGGCGCGGATCATCACCTCTTCACCATCCAGCCACAGCGTATATTCATGTCCGGCACGCTGCCAGGAACGTTCACTGCCTTTCACGGTGCGCGCAGCCTGCTCCACTTCGTCAAGCAGAGCAAGATTGTCTTTCACCTCCTCGTTGAACCAGTGGCCAATCGCCTCATGATCCATCGACATTCGCACCTTTACCACTCCGGTAATATCGCGCAGAAATTCGTAGTCCATAGTCTTTTCCTCTGCAAGGGCAATGCGTCACCGCTGCACTGTACCCATGGAGTAATTATCGCAGCAGACCGAAAGAAAAAAAGCGTAACAGGCAGGAGGTTTGGAAATAAAAATGCCCGGTGATGCAATGTTCACCGGGCATTGAGGAGTTTGTAGCCAAACGGTCAGCTGGGCTGACCGAATGGTTTTACACCGCGGTCTGGAAGATCACGCCGTCAGCTTTTTCAGTGTACTGATCCAGCTGGTTGAAGTTCAGATAGCGATAGGTATCTTCCGCTGTCTTATCCACCTGAGCCACGAAGGTCTGGTACTCTTCCGGCGTCGGCAGTTTACCGAGCAGAGAAGCTACCGCCGCCAGTTCGGCAGAGGCCAGATAGACGTTAGCGCCGGTACCTAAACGGTTCGGGAAGTTACGGGTAGAGGTGGAAACCACCGTCGCGCCGTCGGCCACGCGCGCCTGGTTACCCATACACAGGGAACAGCCAGGGATTTCGATACGCGCCCCGCTCTTACCAAATACGCTGTAGTAACCTTCTTCGGTCAGCTGCGCGGCGTCCATACGGGTTGGCGGCGCCACCCACAGGCGAGTCGGCAGCTGGCCTTTGTGGCTGTCCAGCAACTTACCGGCGGCACGGAAGTGGCCGATGTTGGTCATGCAGGAGCCGATGAACACTTCGTCGATCTTCTCGCCCTGCACATCAGACAGCAGGCGGGCATCGTCCGGATCGTTCGGCGCGCACAGGATCGGCTCTTTGATATCCGCCAAATCGATGTCGATTACTGCCGCGTATTCCGCGTCAGCATCGGCTTCCAGCAGCTGCGGATCCGCCAGCCATTTTTCCATACCCTGAATACGACGCTCCAGAGTGCGGCGATCGCCGTAGCCTTCGGCAATCATCCACTTCAGCAGGACGATGTTGGAGTTCAGATACTCAACGATCGGCTCTTTGTTCAGCTTGATGGTGCAACCTGCAGCAGAACGTTCAGCAGAGGCATCGGTCAGCTCGAACGCCTGCTCCACTTTCAGATCCGGCAGGCCTTCAATCTCAAGGATGCGGCCAGAGAAGATGTTTTTCTTACCTTTCTTCTCAACGGTCAGCAGGCCCTGCTTGATGGCGTACAGCGGGATAGCGTGAACCAGGTCGCGCAGCGTGATCCCCGGCTGCATTTTACCTTTGAAACGCACCAGCACCGATTCCGGCATATCCAGCGGCATCACGCCGGTCGCGGCGGCGAAGGCCACCAGACCAGAGCCCGCCGGGAAGGAGATCCCGATGGGGAAACGGGTGTGGGAGTCGCCGCCGGTGCCCACGGTATCCGGCAGCAGCATGCGGTTCAGCCAGGAGTGGATCACGCCATCGCCCGGACGCAGCGAGACGCCGCCGCGGTTCATAATGAAGTCCGGCAGAGTATGATGCGTGGTGACGTCAACCGGCTTCGGATAGGCCGCAGTGTGGCAGAAGGACTGCATCACCAGGTCAGCGGAGAAGCCCAGGCACGCCAGGTCTTTCAGTTCATCACGGGTCATTGGACCGGTGGTGTCCTGAGAACCGACGGAGGTCATTTTCGGCTCGCAGTAGGCGCCCGGGCGGATACCGGCAACGCCGCAGGCGCGGCCAACCATTTTCTGCGCCAGAGAGAAGCCGCGGGTGCTTTCCGCCACGTCTTTCGCCTGACGGAAGACATCGCTGTGCGGCAGACCCAGCGCTTCACGTGCTTTGGTGGTCAGGCCGCGACCGATGATCAGCGGGATACGGCCGCCGGCACGGACTTCGTCGATCAGCACATCGGTTTTCAGTTCGAAGCTGGCCAGCAGTTCGTTGGTTTCGTGGTTACGCACTTCGCCTTTGAACGGGTAAACGTCGATGACGTCGCCCATGTTCAGGTTTGACACATCCACTTCGATAGGCAGCGCGCCCGCATCTTCCATGGTGTTGAAGAAGATTGGCGCGATTTTGCCGCCCAGGCACAGGCCGCCGCCGCGCTTGTTCGGCACGTTCGGGATATCGTCGCCCATAAACCACAGCACCGAGTTGGTGGCCGATTTACGTGAAGAGCCGGTCCCGACCACGTCGCCGACGTAGGCCAGCGGGTAGCCTTTCTGCTGCAGGGCTTCGATCTGTTTGATCGGGCCAACCACGCCCGGCTGATCCGGTTCAATGCCTTCGCGGGCGTTTTTCAGCATCGCCAGGGCGTGCAGCGGGATATCCGGACGCGACCAGGCATCCGGCGCCGGAGACAGGTCGTCGGTGTTCGTTTCGCCAGTCACCTTGAAAACGGTAACGGTGATTTTTTCTGCCAGCTGCGGGCGGTTCAGGAACCACTCAGCGTCGGCCCAGGATTGCATAACCTGTTTTGCGTGCTCGTTACCTGCTTTCGCTTTCTCTTCCACGTCGTAGAAGTTATCGAACATCAGCAGGGTATGGGACAGCGCTTTCGCGGCAATCGGCGCCAGTTTCGCGTCGTCCAGGGCATCGATCAGCGGGTGGATATTGTAACCGCCCTGCATGGTGCCCAGCAGTTCAACGGCTTTTTCAGGGGTAACCAGGGGGGAGGTCGTTTCGCCTTTGGCGATCGCGGCAAGGAATCCAGCTTTAACATAGGCGGCTTCGTCGACGCCCGGCGGTACACGGTTAATCAGCAGGTCTAACAGGAATTCTTCTTCGCCCGCAGGCGGGTTTTTCAGCAGTTCTACCAGCGCGGCCATTTGGGTTGCATCTAAGGGTTTGGCAACAATCCCCATGGCGGCACGCTCAGCTACGTGCTTACGGTATTCTTCTAGCACGACGGTTCTCCTCGCTTCTCATTGTCATAATGCGGCCTACACCTCTTCAATCAATCTGCTTCGGTATTGGCAGTTTGCCGCCTTGACGCATCTTGAAGGATTTAGTGGCTGGGCGATTTTCTTCACGCTCCTGTGAGACAGCAGTTTGTAGGGTAAATGCCCGATACCGCGTCGGCAGCATAGCAGGATTTTTGAAAGGTGTTAATCTGTTTACAAAAAAGCAACATTAAAATTTAGCTGAATCGTTAAGGGCAGGATATTGCAGGCTTTCTGTTCAAATCCCGCGACAAAAATTCCTTTCCGCGTACAACGCCATGGGCCGATCCCAACAATCATCAATAAAAAGCCATACCGCTTACTTATACTCAGCAAACGCGCCGTTTTCGCCGATACTTTAGCGAGATGGGTTACTTTTTGGGTCAGGAGCTTCTATGTCACTGCCGTTCAAATCCCATATTATCGCCCTGCTCTGTAGCGCTGGCTTACTCGCGGCGGCGGGAACACTCTATGTGCAAAGCCGTACTCCAGAGACGGTCACTCAGCCGACGGCGCAGCCTGCGCCAGCGCCAACGCCAGCCGCACCCGCCGCCGCGGAGCCGGTGGCCGCCACCTACACCCAGGCGCAGATTGACCAGTGGGTTGCCCCCATCGCGCTCTACCCGGACAGTCTGCTGTCGCAGGTGCTGATGGCTTCCACCTACCCGGACAACGTCATGCAGGCGGTGCAGTGGTCCCAGGATAACCCCACCATGAAAGGGGATCCCGCCGTTCAGGCAGTTGCCAGCCAGCCATGGGATCCCAGCGTCAAATCGCTTGTCGCTTTCCCTGCCCTGCCCTGCTGGCGATGATGGGCGAGAATCCGCCCTGGGTGGAAAATCTGGGTAATGCGTTTTTGGCCCAGCCGCATGATGTGATGGACTCGGTGCAACGCCTGCGTGCCATCGCCCAGCAGACAGGGACACTGAAATCTACGCCGCAGCAAAAAGTGATTGTCGCCGCAGCGGCGCCTGTGCCGGCCACCACTTCGAAAAGCAGCACCGTATCAACGTCAAGCACTACCGCGGCGGCGCCTGCGCCAACCCAGGTCATAAAAATAGAACCGACCGATCCGCAGGTGGTCTATGTTCCCAACTACAACCCCTCCACCGTCTATGGTACCTGGCCGAACAGCGCATATCCTCCGGTCTATCTGCCGCCCCCTCCCGGGGAGCAGTTTACCGATAGCTTCGTCAAAGGCTTCGGTTACAGCCTGGGCGTGGCGACCACCTGGGCGCTGTTCAGCAGCATCGACTGGGATGATGATGATGACTACCACCATCACGATGACGACTACCACCGCGGGGATTACTCGCATAATGGCGATAACATCAATATCAATGTGAATAATTTTAACCGCATTACCGGACAAAACCTGCCGGGCGACCACGTAAACTGGCAGCACAATCCCGCCTATCGCGGTCACGTGCCATACCCCGATAATACCGTCGCCCAGCGCTTTCATCAGACCAACGTATCCGGCGGACTGAGCGCGACCCAGCATGCGCCGGTCGATCGTGAGGCGCAGCGCCAGGCGGCGATGACCCAGCTTCAGCAGCGCAGCGCGCCGACCGCCACGGCGGGCAACCTGGCGGCAAACACCGCCTCGCGCGATGCCCAGCGTCAGGCGGCCTCGGCGCAGTTGAAACAAGCCACCCAGCGCAGCAACTACCGCGGTTACGACAGCGAGCCGACATCGACCCAGCAGCGTCGAGACGCGGCGAAAGCGCAGTTGAAAAACCCGACGCCGCAGCAACAGCAGCGTAGGGAAACCATTAAGAGCCGCGAGCAGAATACTACACCGCAGCAGCAACAGCGCCGGCAGCAGCTCCAGTCCGCCACGCCAGCCCAGCGTCAGCAGACGGTCAGTCATCTGCGCGCCAGCGCCCTTAGCGGCAACGAAAGCCGCGCCCCCTCCTGGCAAGCGCAGCAGGAACGGGGACGGCAGAGTCGTCAGTTTTCCAGCGTAAACCGCGAGCAGCGCGACGGCGCCAGAGAGCGTCTTTCTGAACACCATGAACTACGCCGCCGCTGAGGATGAGCAGAATGAGAAACCCATTATCAATTGCCCTGTTCACGTTAATGCTGTCGCCGCTTGCCGCCTTCGCCCAGCAGCAGTATGCCACCCCCGAGCAGGCCGCAAACGCGCTGGCCGAGGCGATCGGCCAGCAAAATGATGCGGCGCTGAGTGAAGTGCTTGGCGATAACTGGCAGCATTTTTTACCCCCCGACGGGATCGACCCCACTGCCGTCGACCGCTTCCAGCGCGACTGGCAGGTGAAACATGTGATTGTGCAGCAGGGTGAAAAAGCCTGGCTCGACGTCGGTAGCGAAGCATGGCGGCTGCCAGTCCCCATCGTCAAAGCATCCCAGGGCTGGCGCTTTGATATGGCCGCTGGCGAAGAAGAGATCCTCACCCGCGCTATCGGCCGTAATGAACTGTCGGCGATAGCCGCCATGCATGCCTACGTTGACGCCCAGCAGGATTACTATCAACTGAACCACCGCTGGGCGCAGAAAATCATCAGTAGCGAAGGCAAAAAAGATGGTCTGTACTGGCCCACCTCGCCGGGCGAAGCGCCAAGTCCGCTTGGGCCAGCCTTTAGCCCGACGGTTCCCGGCAGCGGCTACCATGGCTACCGCTTCCGCATTATCACCGGTAGAGATGAGCAGAGCGTCGCCTTGCTGGCGTGGCCTGTGGCGTGGGGGGAAACCGGCGTGATGAGCTTTATGATCGATCAGCACGATACGGTTTATCAGGCCAATCTCGGTGAAGAGAGCGCGGCAAAGGCCCAGGCGATAACGCGCTTTGCCCCCGACGCTGACGCCGGCTGGCAGGTGGTCAATCCATAAAAAAACGCCCGGTTACGTATACGCAACCGGGCGTTTTCATTCACTTAGCCCTGGTGGGGCATCAGCGACGGATCGCCGGCAAAGGCTGGTTTCGTACTGGACAATGCCGATTCGTCAGCGCTGATGCTGCCGGAATTCGCCGCCCATACTCCTTCACTGGTCTTGGTCACTTGCTGATGCTGAGCATTCAGATCCTGGCCCATCGCCGCAATATGGGTCGTTTCCGTACCACCGCTGTTATCCGCCCACGGAATCGTGGCGTCAGCCGCGCAGGCGACACCGGATAAGCACGCTGCTGCGACCAGCGCTGTGGTTAAAAAGCGTTTCATCACACACCTCATTGACATCGTTAACTACCTATAAGTTTACAGAGTGACTATTTACAAAGTATGTATGAGGTGTAGCGGTTTATGAATAGCGACATAGTTCTAAACATCAGGCATAAAAAAAGCGGCTCCGGGAGCCGCTTATGCTTTTTGCCTGAAAGAAAAAGTTACTTTTTCTTCGCTTTGGCGTTCGGCAGGTCGGTGATGCTGCCTTCGAATACTTCTGCCGCCAGGCCAACAGACTCGTGCAGAGTCGGGTGAGCGTGGATAGTCAGCGCGATGTCTTCAGCGTCACAGCCCATCTCGATAGCCAGGCCGATCTCACCCAGCAGCTCGCCGCCGTTGGTGCCGACAATCGCGCCGCCGATAACACGGTGGGTCTCTTTGTCGAAGATCAGTTTGGTCATGCCGTCTGCGCAGTCGGAAGCGATAGCACGGCCGGAAGCAGCCCACGGGAAGGTGGCGGTTTCGTAGCTGATGCCTTTCTCTTTCGCTTCTTTCTCGGTCAGACCCACCCATGCCACTTCTGGCTCGGTGTAGGCGATCGATGGGATCACTTTCGGATCGAAGTAGTGCTTCAGGCCGGAGATAACTTCTGCGGCAACGTGACCTTCGTGGACGCCTTTGTGCGCCAGCATCGGCTGACCGACGATATCGCCGATAGCAAAGATGTGCGGCACGTTGGTGCGCATTTGTTTGTCAACGCGGATGAAGCCACGATCGTCAACTTCCACGCCCGCTTTGCCTGCGTCGAGGTTTTTACCGTTCGGTACGCGGCCGATAGCCACCAGCACGGCGTCGTAACGCTGTGCTTCAGCCGGCGCTTTTTTGCCTTCCATGGAAACATAAATACCGTCTTCTTTTGCTTCAACGGCAGTCACTTTGGTTTCCAGCATCAGGTTGAATTTCTTGCTGATGCGTTTGGTGAAGACTTTCACTACATCTTTATCGGCAGCCGGGATGACCTGGTCGAACATTTCAACCACGTCGATCTCAGAACCCAGCGCATGGTATACGGTACCCATTTCCAGACCGATGATACCGCCGCCCATGACCAGCATGCGTTTCGGCACAGATTTCAGCTCCAGGGCGTCGGTGGAGTCCCATACGCGCGGATCTTCATGCGGAATAAATGGCAGTTGAATCGGACGGGAGCCCGCCGCGATGATGGCGTTGTCGAAGTTGATCACGGTTTTGCCGTTTTCGCCTTCCACTTCCAGGGTGTTAGCGCCGGTGAATTTACCCAGACCGTTAACCACCTTCACTTTACGCCCTTTGGCCATGCCAGCCAGACCACCGGTCAGCTGAGTGATGACTTTTTCTTTCCAGGTGCGGATCTTGTCAATGTCAGTTTTCGGTTCGCCGAAAACGATGCCGTGTTCGGCCAGCGCTTTCGCTTCTTCGATAACTTTTGCCACGTGCAGCAGCGCTTTAGAAGGGATACAACCCACGTTCAGGCACACCCCACCGAGGGTGCTGTAACGTTCTACGATGACGGTTTCCAGACCTAAATCAGCGCAACGGAAGGCTGCAGAGTAGCCTGCAGGACCTGCCCCAAGTACCACGACCTGAGTTTTGATTTCAGTACTCATCATGACCTCTGTAATTTATATCCGGCGGGTCTGACGCTATTATTTTTACGCCCAAGTCCACCGGGACGTTCTATCCGCGTGTATTTTACAAAATTGTTAACAATTTTTAAACAACAAACGGCAAACGATTTTGTCCTTTGTTGCTGATAATCCCAAACAGCCTGAGGTTATCAGAAAAAAGCCGGCCGTCAGGCCGGCTTTTTCAATTACATCACCAGGCGGCGAATGTCGCTCAGGGTGTTGTTGATGATGGTAATGAAGCGGGCACCATCAGCACCGTCGATGACGCGGTGGTCGAAGGACAGAGAGATCGGCAGCATCAGACGCGGCACGAACTCTTTACCATTCCATACCGGCTCCATCGCGGACTTAGACACGCCGAGGATGGCCACTTCCGGCGCATTAACAATCGGCGCGAAGTGGGTGGTACCCAGGCCGCCGATGCTGGAGATGGTGAAGCAACCGCCCTGCATTTCGCCCGCCGTCAGTTTGCCATCGCGCGCTTTCTTCGAGATGGTGGTCAGTTCACGAGACAGCTCGGTGATGCTCTTCTTGTTCACGTCTTTAAAGACCGGAACCACCAGACCGTTCGGGGTATCTACCGCCACACCGATGTTGATGTATTTCTTCAGCGTCAGACGCTGACCATCTTCGGAGAGCGAGCTGTTGAAGCGCGGCATCTGCTCAAGCGCAGCGGCCACGGCTTTCATGATGAAGACAACCGGGGTGAATTTCACGTCCAGTTTACGCTTCTCAGCTTCGGCGTTCTGCTGCTTACGGAACGCTTCCAGATCGGTGATATCGGTTTTATCGAAGTGCGTAACGTGCGGGATCATGACCCAGTTACGGCTCAGGTTGGCACCAGAAATTTTCTGGATACGGCCCAGCTCCACTTCTTCGATTTCGCCGAACTTGCTGAAGTCAACCTTCGGCCATGGCAGCATGCCCGGGATACCGCCGCCAGCGGCAGCCGCCGGTGCGGATTCAGCACGCTTAACAGCGTCTTTCACGTAAGCCTGAACGTCTTCGCGCAGGATACGACCTTTACGGCCGGTGCCTTTCACTTTCGCCAGGTTAACGCCGAACTCGCGCGCCAGACGGCGAATCAGCGGAGTAGCGTGGACGTAAGCGTCGTTTTCAGCGAATTCGGTTTTACCTTCCGCTTTCGCAGCCGGTGCCGCGGCAGGCTTAGCGGCCTGAGCCGGAGCTGCAGCCGGTGCCGGCGCAGCCGCCTGAGCCGGTGCGGCGGCAGGCGCAGCGCCTTCCACTTCGAAGACCATGATCAGGGAGCCGGTTTTGACTTTATCGCCGGTGCTGATTTTGATCTCTTTGACGGTGCCCGCGAACGGCGCCGGCACTTCCATAGACGCTTTGTCGCCTTCGACGGTGATCAGGGACTGCTCAGCAGCCACTTTATCGCCGACTTTTACCATCACTTCGGTCACTTCAACTTCGTCGCCGCCGATGTCCGGTACGTTAACGTCTTTCGCACCGCCAGCCGCAGCTGGAGCAGCCGCCGCCGGAGCAGCAGCCTGAGCAGGTGCGGCAGCAGGCGCAGCGCCCGCCACTTCGAAGATCATGATCAGGGAGCCGGTGGACACTTTATCGCCGGTGTTGATCTTGATCTCTTTCACGGTACCCGCGAACGGCGCCGGCACTTCCATCGAGGCTTTATCGCCTTCGACGGTGATCAGAGACTGCTCAGCCGCAACGGTATCGCCCACTTTCACCAGAATTTCAGTGACTTCAACTTCGTCACCGCCGATGTCCGGCACGTTCACGTCTTTCGCTGCCGCGGCAGCTGCTGGAGCAGCGGCGGCCGGAGCGGCTTCTTTCTTCTCTTCCTGCGCAGGTGCAGCAGCTGCTGCACCGT
>ERZ773269.1332-NODE-1332-length-23759-cov-10.809484_pt1 | contig 23759 bp, 23 predicted proteins | sample MGYA00511958_ERZ773269 | MGnify/ENA primary metagenome ERZ773269 (study PRJEB29015, sample SAMEA2737761) | human gut metagenome | biome: human gut; feature: human-associated habitat; material: faeces | place: China | collected 2012 ... | reverse complement strand
TGCGTGGGGACAGCTACAGACAGTTGACGAGCGATCATTCTTTGGTGAATGAATTACTCAAAGCAGGACAAATTACACCTGAGGAGGCAGAACGTCATCCACAACGCAACATCATTACACAATCCATCGGTCAAAGAAGTGAAGTGCAACCTGATGTTGGTATGATCAGTCTCGAGGATGATGATTATATTATTTTAAATAGTGATGGTTTGTCCAATATGATTTCCGAAAGTGAAATTTATGATATTATGACAAGCGATCTCTCTCTTTCAGAGAAAGCAGAAACCTTGATTCGTTTTGCGAATAATGCAGGTGGTTTGGACAATATTACAGTTGCCCTGATTCATTATCATAAGGAGGATGCAGAATGATTCAAGTCGGCAAAATATTTGCCGGACGATATAGAATCATCAAACAAATCGGTCGAGGAGGCATGGCAGATGTTTACTTGGCGAAAGATTTGATTTTAGACGGGGAAGAAGTCGCAGTTAAGGTTCTAAGAACCAACTACCAGACAGATCCGATTGCTGTAGCGCGTTTTCAAAGAGAGGCGCGAGCCATGGCAGATTTGGATCATCCTCATATTGTCCGGATTACCGACATTGGAGAAGAAGAAGGTCAGCAATATCTAGCAATGGAATATGTGGCTGGACTCGACTTAAAGCGCTATATCAAAGAGCATGCTCCTTTGTCCAATGAAGAAGCGGTTCGAATCATGGGACAAATCCTTTTGGCGATGCGTTTGGCACACACGCACGGGATTGTTCACCGTGATTTGAAACCTCAAAATGTCCTTTTAACTCCAGATGGCGATGCAAAAGTCACTGACTTTGGAATTGCGGTAGCTTTTGCAGAAACGAGCTTAACGCAAACCAACTCTATGCTGGGGTCTGTACATTATTTGTCACCAGAACAGGCGCGTGGTTCAAAAGCGACCGTTCAGAGCGATATTTATGCCATGGGGATTATTTTCTATGAAATGCTGACAGGACATATCCCTTATGATGGAGATAGTGCTGTTACGATTGCCCTACAGCATTTCCAAAAGCCTCTTCCTTCTGTGATTGCTGAAAATCCAAACGTTCCACAAGCATTGGAAAATGTAGTCATCAAGGCAACGGCAAAAAAATTGACGGATCGTTATCAGTCAGTTGCAGAAATGTATGTGGATTTATCAAGCTGCTTATCTGCTGACCGTCGAAATGAGAAAAAACTAGTTTTTGATGACACTGCTAAAGCAGACACAAAGACACTGCCGAAAGTATCACAAAATACCTTGACTTCTGCGACGAAGTCAACACCTACTCCTACAAAAGAAGCAGTCAGTAGTAAGCCTACGCCTAAGCCAAAAGCAAAAAAGAAGCGCCGTTTAAGAACGCGCTATAAAGTTTTGTTATCAGCGGTGGTTTTAGTCATCGTAGCTCTGGTGGCTTTAGTCTATTTGAGTCCGTCAAATGTAAAAATCCCAGATGTTACTGGAAAAACTATTGCCCAAGCTCGTTCCGCTATTGAAACTGCAGGTTTGAAAGTTGGCAAGGAAAAAGACGAATACAGTGATTCTGTTAAAAAAGATTCAGTTATTCGCACCAATCCAGAAGCGGGAACGCAACGTCGTGAGGGCAGTACGGTGGATCTGATTGTCTCAAAAGGGACTAAAACTTTTATTATGGAAGATTATAAAGGTCAGAAAAGAGCAGATGCTATCAACAATCTGGTACAAAAATACAAGGTTTCAAAAGGCTTAATTAAAACAGAAGAAGTTGAGAGTAGTGAGTATGCGGCGGGAACAGTTGTTGATCAAACACCAGTAGCAGGCAGCACTTATGATTTGACTTCAAAGACCCGTATTACGTTAAAAGTAGCGAAGTCCGTTTCAAGTGTCACGATGCCAAGCTATATCGGCTCAACCTATGAATTTGCTTATAATAATTTGACGGAAGTGATTGGTATTCAAGGTGCGAATATTGAAAAACGTACGGTTACAACAGCTCCAGCGGGTACACAGGCAAATACGATTATCAGACAAACCCCAGAAGCTGGTCAGTCTTTGAATTTGAAGAGTGATCGCATTGTCTTATATGTATATGAGCCAAAAACCGAAGATTCTTCAACATCTGAAAGTAGTTCACAATCTGATAGCAGCTCAGATAAAACTAGCCCATCCTCTAGCAGTTCGTCAACTAGTGGTAATGATGGAAGCAGCTCAAAAACACCAGACACAAGTGCTAGTGCAAGTAATTAAAAAAGAGAGAGGATAAAATCGTAGTTTTGTTAAACCGATTTTCCCTCACTCTTTTTTTGCACTCGTTTTACATCATTGGTAAGCATTGCTTCTGCTCAATCAAGTTTATCCAGTATATTGTAATTAAAAATGTTAGCTTCTAGGACTACAAACTAGAACTTGAAAATATTTTCTTCCAGTTCACTCCCTTCTTTTCATACCTTAGCCGGAGGAATTTTTGTAAGTTTTTGATACAATAGAGTAAGAAAGGTATCGAGGCTATGAGAAAGATCCAATTTTTTATCTTTGTTGAATCTATTCTATTAACATTTGCATTAGTGACCATTTTGTCTGGTCATTTTTCACGTGTTATTCTTTTTTTGGTGCTCTTCTTGTTATTGCTCTATTATTATTTTGGAAAACAAAGAGGAAATTTTCTGCTAGTAACCTCTACCATACTGCTCTTTTTCATTATTATGCTCAATCCTTATGTTATTGCTGCCTTGCTCTTTGCGGTCATTTATGGCATGATTGTGGCTTATCCTTACATTTATAAGGAAAATGGAGTGACGAATCTCATCTTTGATGATGCAGTAGAACAAAAACGTGAAAAAAATCAATGGTTGGGAAATCTTCATCATTTTGGCTCATCAGATACCTGTCGATTTGATGACATCAATCTTTTTCGTCTCATGGGGAAAGATACGATTCATTTGGAACAAGTCATTATCACAAACCATGACAATGTGATTATTTTGCGAAAATTTTTTGGAAATACAAAAATCATCGTGCCAGTTGATGTGGCAGTCAGCCTGAAAGTGAATAATCTATATGGTGAATTGCAGTTTTTAGATCAACCTGTCTATGAATTGCGAAATGAAAGTATCAGCCTAACGACACCGGACTTCAAGCGAGCACATAAAAGCGTTAAAATTGTCCTGTCAACGTTTGTAGGGAATGTTGAGGTGGTTCGCAAATGAAAAAAGTCTACTATCTTTTGATTAGCTTTTATTCCCTACTCATTTTAGGAATCATTATTCATTATATTTTTAGTCTATTTAATTTTGACTGGCAACTGATTTTTAGTAATGTAGAGCGGCTAGAAAAATTTAGTTTCTTTGTAATTGTTCTGACTTTATCTCTGACAATGCTGATGATTTTAGGTGTTAAAGTGATTCAAATGGTCACTTTGTCTGCCATTCAAACAAACCTAAAAAATGTTTTAGAAGGTCGAGAATTACAAGAGATTCATCAGCCTGAAATTGATGCCTCTTTTCGGCAGGTTTCAGAGAAATTGACTCATTTGACAGAAAATCTGCAAAAGTCAGAGAACCGTGCCTTACAAAGTGAAGAGACGATTATTGAGAAAGAGCGCAAGCGAATTGCGCGTGACTTACATGATACGGTCAGTCAAGAGCTTTTTGCTGCCAATATGATTTTGTCAGGTGTGACAGGTCAAGTGGAGAACTTAGATACGGATAGCTTATCAAAACAATTGACAGGCGTATCAGGAATTTTAAATACTGCCCAAAGGGATTTGCGTATCTTGCTTCTACATTTGAGACCGACAGAGTTGGAGGGGAAGAGCTTAGTTGAAGGGCTGAACCTCATCTTGAAAGAGCTATCAGATAAAAGCGATATTGAGGTGAGTTTTCACCATGATGTTCAAAAATTACCGAAACAGATTGAGGAGCATATTTTTAGAATTGCTCAGGAAATTATCAGTAATACGCTCCGTCACGCCAATGCGAATCATTTAGATGTTTATTTGTATCAAACTCGGAATGAATTGCAGTTGAAAATGACAGATGATGGGATTGGCTTTGAGCATACCTCGTCTGATGAATTGAGCTATGGTTTGAAAAATATGGAAGAAAGAGTAAATGACATGGCAGGAACAATGCAGATTTTAACCGCTTCGAAGCAGGGAGTGGCAATTGACATTCGTGTGCCATTATTGAAAGGAGCTTAGGATGCAGATTTTATTAGTAGATGACCATGAAATGGTAAGACTTGGCTTGAAAGGTTATTTGGATTTACAAGACGATGTGGATGTAGTGGCAGAAGCTTCAAATGGTCGCGAAGGAGTTGAAAAAGCTTTGGAGTTGCACCCAGATGTGATTATGATGGACATTGTCATGCCTGAAATGAATGGGATTGAAGCGACACTTGCTATTTTGAAAGAATGGCCTGAAGCTAAAATTCTCATTTTGACTTCTTATTTGGATAATGAAAAAATTTATCCGGTTTTAGACGCAGGTGCTAAAGGATATATGCTGAAAACATCTAGTGCTGATGATATTTTACGAGCTGTCCGAAAAGTAGCTAAGGGTGAACTTGCCATTGAAACAGAGGTCAGCCAAAAAGTGGAATATCATCGAAATCATATTGAATTGCACGAAGATTTGACTGCGCGTGAGCGAGATATTTTAGGACTACTGGCAAAAGGTTATGAAAATCAACGCATAGCAGATGAATTATTTATTTCTTTAAAGACAGTGAAAACACATGTGTCCAATATCTTATCAAAGCTAGAAGTGAGCGATCGTACACAAGCTGTTGTTTATGCTTTCCAACATCACCTTGTCCCACAAGATGACATTTAGTGGTATAATAGAAAGCAGAATAATTCCTAGAGGGAGATTATGGACGCAAAATTAAAATATAAATCCAAAAAAATCAAAATCGTCTTTTTCGATATTGATGATACGTTGCGAGTGAAAGAGACTGGCTATATTCCGGACTCTATCAAAACGGTGTTTAAACAGCTAAAAGAAAAAGGAATTTTGACAGGAATTGCTTCAGGGAGAGGGATTTTTGGTGTAGTTCCAGAGCTGAAAGCATTGCAGCCGGATTTCTTTGTCACTTTAAATGGTTCCTATGTAGAGGATGAAAAAGGAAATGTAGTTGTCCAGCATGTCATTCCCAAGGAAATGGTGGAGGCATACATTGCGTGGACGAAGGAAGTTGGGATTGACTTTGGCCTCGTTGGTAGTCATGAGGCAGCGCTTTCGACGCGAACACCGCTTATTGATGAAGCCATTGATATTGTTTATCCTAATTTACCTATTCAGCCGGATTTTTATCAAGATCACAACGTTTATCAAATGTGGACATTTGAAGATATTGGAGATAGCTTGCAATTGCCAAAAGACTTGGGAGAACAGTTGCGCTTGGTTCGCTGGCATCCGCATTCATCAGACGTGGTTCTGACAAATGGTTCAAAAGCATCTGGAGTTGCGACAGTTGTGGAGCATCTAGGGTTGAAGCCTGAGAATGTGATGGTTTTTGGAGATGAACTCAATGACTTAGAGTTGTTTGATTATGCAGGTATCAGCGTTGCTATGGGGATTTCCCATGAAAAGATCAAAGCAAAGGCTGACTTTGTGACAAAAACAGTAGAAGAAGACGGCATTTTTTATGCCTTAGAGGAGTTAGGAATGGTAGAAAAAGAATTGCATTTTCCGCAAGTGACGATTGAAAAAACAGAAGGTCCGAAAGCGACTATTAAAACCAACCACGGAGATTTGAAAATTCAACTATTTCCAGAGCAAGCGCCGAAGACAGTAGCGAATTTTATCGCTTTGTCAAAGGATGGCTACTATGATGGCGTGATTTTCCACCGCATTATCAAGGATTTCATGATTCAAGGTGGTGACCCAACTGGTACGGGCATGGGTGGCGAATCCATTTATGGTGAAAAGTTTGAGGATGAATTTTCACCAGAATTGTACAATATCCGTGGAGCACTTTCAATGGCTAATGCTGGTCCAAATACAAATGGCAGTCAATTTTTCATCGTGCAAAATAGCAAGATTCCTTATGCACAAAAGGAATTGGAACGAGGTGGTTGGCCAGCACCGATTGCTGAAGTCTATGCAAGCAAAGGTGGAACGCCGCATTTGGATCGCAGGCATACTGTATTTGGGCAATTATTAGATGAAGCTTCTTATCAAGTGTTAGATAAGATTGCAGCAGTTGAAACTGGTGCAATGGATAAACCACTGGAAGATGTTGTGATTGAAACCATTAAAGTTGAGGATTAAAATGAAAATTGGTGAAAAACTAAAAGGCCGAATTACCGGTATTCAGCCTTATGGTGCTTTTGTGGAACTAGAAACGGGTGACATGGGATTGATTCATATCTCAGAAATTCGGACAGGCTATATCGAAAATATCCACGAAATTCTGCATGTTGACGATCAGGTCTTGGTGCAAGTGATGGACTATGATGAATTTTCGGGTAAGGCTAGTTTGTCAATGAGAACTCTGGAAGAAGAGAAGCATCATTTGCCTAAACGCCATCGCTTTTCAAATGACCGTTACAAGATTGGTTTTGCACCGCTCGCTAAAAATTTGCCGACTTGGACCAAGGAAGCGATGGATTTTCTGAATCAATCAAAAGAAGAAACCAAATGACAAGAATTGTGATATTTTTTACATAAGAGAAGACCCCCTCAATAAGAGATTATTGTGAGTACCTTATTGAGGGGGGGTTATTTATTCTCATACATTTTCAGGTGGATATCAATTCTGTATTCTTTGTTCAGGTCACTATCACATTAAAGCATATTCATCTGGCAGCATAATGGTTTCTTTTCCCTTGTTGTCCGTTACAAAGATTTCTCTCGGAAAAAATGGATCGAAAGCGTCATTAAAATCAAAAGAGACAGTAGTTGACAGACTTGTTTCGGAAAATCGAAATGTTAATTTTCCTTGACGGTTGATGAGTTCAAATCGAAGAAGCTCATCTAATTCAAACACACCTTTTAAAAAATTATCAATGATGTACCAGAAAGAATCAATAATGTCATCTGGCAAACTTGTTACAACGCCAAAGCTGGCATAACGTCCACGTGTATTTGTAAAAGCCATTGTTTCTTCCTTTCTGTGCTAATTCATCAAAGTATTTTCTATATGATACATAAAATAAGCTTGAATTGCAAGAAATTGTTCTTTGAAAATCAAAAAGGACCAGAGGTCCCTTGGCAACTTTAGCAATTCTTTAGTTCTACATAACGTTTGTACCAAATATTGACATAGGCTTGTGAAAAAGGTCCACGCTCATTATTAATCCAGTCTACTAAGATTTTCACATTCTCCTTGAGAATGTAATCTAAATCATTGGAGTAGTTCATTTGCCGCTTGTGGCGCTCGTATTCATCTACATCCAGCAATCGCTTTTCACCATTGGTGAAGACTTTGACATCTAAATCATAATCTATGTATTTTAATGCTTCTGCATCAAGATAATAGGGACTGGCTAGATTGCAATAGTAGGAAATCCCATTTTCGCGAATCATAGCGATAATGTTAAACCAATATTTTTTATGAAAATAGACAATAGCTGGCTCGCGTGTCACCCAACGCCGCCCGTCACTTTCTGTGACCAAGGTATGGTCGTTGACACCAATAATGGCGTTTTCTGTTGTTTTTAGTACCATGGTGTCGCGCCAAGTGCGGTGCAGACTTCCATTATGCTTATAACTTTGAATTGTAATAAAGTCGCCTTCTTTTGGAAGCTTCATCATCTACCAACTTTCTACAATTTATCAGGTTATCGCTTTTATTGTAACATATTTTCATGAAAAAACATAAATAAACCTTACATTTTTTGTAGATATTCTTTGAGAGCGCTCGCAATATCGGAGAAATCATAGCCTTTGCGTGCAAGTGCTTGAGTAAGGCGCTGCTTTAAATCATAGCCGTCGTATTTTTTGGAATACTTGCGGTATTGTTTGTCTAATTCTTTGTACAGTAATTTCTGCTGAATTTCCTCATCTTCTTTGATGTCTAAGGTTTGATAAGCTGCCTTAGCTTCGGTATAGGAAAAGCCTTTGCTCAACATAGATTGAAGAATTTTATCCTGCAGGGCCTTACTTGGTAGTTTGCTTTGATAGTTGCGGAGTAGTTTTGCAGCGACTTTTTGACTTACTTCTGTAAAATCAAATTTGCATAATTCATCATCAATGATAGAAGCAGCAATTCCTTTTTGTATTAACTTTTGCTTGAGTGCATATGCACCTTTGTCTCCAGACAAGAGGTTAGCATTGATAACAGCATGAGCATATTTGGCATCATCTAGCCAGTTGTCTTTTTTTAAGTTGTCAATAACGTGAACAATCGTTTCCTCTTCCATGTCGTGCTTGCGCAAATAATCATTGACTTCCTTTACAGTACGCTGCTTGAAAGAAAGATGATACAATGCCAGATTTTTTCCATAAGAAAATTGAGCATATTCTTGGATTTCTTTCAGCTCTTGCTCAGTAATGTTCATGCCTTTTGATAACATAAAATGAACAATGGTATCTTCGGTGATATACAGTTTTTCCGTCTCATCCAGCTCTAAGAGATAAAGCCGCTTTTTCTTTTCAATTTTTGTAATTTTCATGATTCTATTATACCTCAAAATATGGTAAGATAGGCTTATGAATCTGAAAGTAAAACAAAAAATCCCCTTGAAAATCAAAAAAATGGGAATCAACGGGGAAGGGATTGGATTTTATAAAAAGACATTGGTCTTTGTACCAGGTGCTTTAAAAGGTGAGGATATTTTTTGTCAAATCACGACGGTTAAGCGTAATTTTGTCGAAGCAAAACTGTTGACGATTAACAAACACTCCAAGTATCGAGTAGAGCCTCCTTGTGAGATTTATGAAAAATGCGGGGGCTGTCAGATTATGCACTTGCATTATGACAAACAGTTAGAATTTAAGACAGATCTGCTGCGGCAGGCTTTGAAAAAATTTGCACCTCAAGGTTATGAAAACTACGAGATTCGTCCAACGATTGGTATGCAAGAACCTCAATATTATCGAGCGAAGTTGCAGTTTCAAACACGGAAATTTAAGGGAGATGTAAAAGCGGGTCTTTATGCGCAGAATTCTCATTATCTAATTTCTTTGAAAAATTGTCTGGTTCAAGATAAAGTAACGCAGAAAATCATCAATAAAGTGGCTCTCCTTTTGGGAAAGTACAATCTTCCTATCTATGATGAGCGCAGGAGAGCCGGCGTTCGGACAGTCATGATTCGCAGGGCTCGGAAAACGGGACAGGTGCAGATAATTTTTGTTACGGGAAAGAAGTTGGACTTTTCTCCAGTCATTCGTGATTTGTCAGCAGAATTTCCAGAGTTGGAAACAGTGGCGGTCAATTACCATACGACAAAATCAAGTGAAATCTATGGAGATAGGACGGAGATTATCTGGGGGAAAGAAACCATTCAGGAAGGTGTTTTGGATTACGAGTTTTCCTTATCGCCTCGGGCTTTTTACCAGCTCAATCCAGAGCAAACAGAGGTGCTTTACAGTGAAGCACTTAAGGCCTTGGATGTCAATTCGGAAGATCATTTGATTGATGCATACTGTGGCGTGGGAACGATTGGCTTTGCTTTTGCTAAAAAAGTGAAGTCTCTTCGTGGCATGGATATTATACCAGAAGCTATTGAGGATGCTAAGCGAAATGCCAAGAAAATGGGCTTTAACAATACTCATTATGAGACTGGGACTGCTGAAAGCATTATTCCTCGTTGGTATAAGGAAGGCTATCGGGCAGATGCTTTGATTGTGGATCCGCCACGGACTGGCTTAGATGATAAGCTGCTTGAAACGATTGTTCGTTATGCACCAAAGAAAATGGTTTATGTCTCTTGTAATGTCTCTAGTCTAGCCAGAGATTTGGTGCAATTGAGCAAGGTCTACGATGTTCATTATATTCAATCTGTGGATATGTTTCCACACACAGCCAGGACCGAGGCTGTAGTGAAGTTGATAAGGAAAGAGGATTAGAATGGATATTTGGGAAAAAATGTATGAAGAAGCTAAGGAGCTCTATAATCCGCATGAGGTATCACCCTTTGTGTACGCTAATCATGTTGTAGCAGCTATTGAAGCAGAGGATGGAAAGATTTATGTCGGCTTTTGCTTTGCTCCAACAGCTTGAGGGCTGTTGGAGGTTGCAGATAAAATCAACGAAGTTGCTATCAATAAATGTGGTGTTTTTCATCTCTGTGCTGAAAGGGCAGCAGCTTTTAATATGTATCAGTATTCTGGACAGACAAAAATGAAACGAGTATTGGCTTTTCGTGATAAACCGCCTTATGGCGGAGGTTCTGGTATGCCTTGTGGGGCGTGTAGAGAATTTCTAATGGAGTTGAATCCTGAAAATCGTCATCTAGAGTTTATGTTGGATTTTGAAAAACGAGAAACGATTACTTTGGGAGAACTCATGCCTTACTGGTGGGGGCAAGAACGTACTGAAAATGACGGAAAATGATATGAAGCACTTTTACTGTATGTTAGAATAATATACGAGGCACTTTCTAACAACGAAAGTTCAAAGGATCAGGATGTAAAAATTGCAAAGAAGGTATTCTGTAGCAATGCTATTGATATTTTATAGCGTTTGGTAAATGGGATAGAATGACTTGTTCATGAGTGAGCCTAGTTTAAGGCAGATGACAAATAGGCGACAGAAGTTGAGCAACTAAAATGAAACGCAAATATTTTAACTGCTTCAGCAATAGAAAAACTTGTAGAGATTATTTTCTACAAGTTTTTTCTATTTTACAAGGAAATATCTGTATTTTCCAATACTTTTTGTGCATCTGAGACGATTGTTTCAATGATTTCTTTGCATGGTCGGATTTCTTTTATCATACCAGCAATTTGACCGCACATCATGGAGCCGTTTTTGGTGTCTCCCTCATATACAGCTTTTGAGAGAGCTCCAATAGTAATCTCTTCCAATTCCTCACGGCTGGTACCTTTATTTTCAAGTTCTATATAATGGTCTGTCATTTCGTTTCGGATACAACGAACGGGGGCACCCGCCCTCCTGCCTGTGACAGCTGTATCTGTATCATTTGCCTTGAGAACTGCTTCTTTATAACTTTCAGCGATTGGGCATTCTTCTGATGCGAGAAATACCGTACCGAGTTGAACTCCTTGTGCACCTAAAACGAAAGCAGCAGCAAGCCCGCGACCGTCTGCAATACCTCCTGCACCAATCACGGGAATATCAACTGCATCAGTAATTTGTGGCAGCAAAGCCATGGTATTGGTGCTACCGATATGACCACCCGCTTCAGATCCTTCAGCGATAACAGCGTCAACACCTAATTCTTGCATTTTTTTAGCATGTTTCACGCTGGCAATGACCGGAATAACCTTGATACCTGCTTCTTTGAGAGCAGGCAGAATAAATTTAGGGGTGCCAGCACCAGTTGTCACAATAGGAACTTTTTCTTCGATGATAACATTCACAAGCTCTTCGACATTTTTCAGCATCAGCATCACATTAACAGCGAATGGTTTGTCTGTGAGTTTACGCAATTCACGAATTTCTTCGCGCAATTGGTCGCCAGTCATACCACCTGAAGCAATAATCCCCAAGCCACCCGCTTCTGAAACAGCAGCAGCCAACTGATAGTGAGAAATTTGCGCCATAGCACCTTGAAAAATTGGATATTTGATGTTTAGTAAAGTTGTAATAGACATACTATCTCCTTCATCCTGTTTTTGAAATTATTATATCACGATTATAAAAACGTTTTCAAATCTGTGATTTAATAAATTTTCTTTTGTTTGTGAAATATTTTGCTTTAAAAAGAGGGGCTATCAATTATTTTACTTGTGAAAAATACAAAATCATTTTATTATAACAAATACTTATACTATATTAAAAATAGTTATAGATGCTTGATTCAGAAAAATGGAATGAGGCAAAGATAAAGAACGCTTTGATTTTGCTTAGAAAGCAACTGCTTTTTGTGTTATAATAATAGAAAAATGTTCATGAGGTGAAATATGGACAATATCATTGATGTATCCATTCCTGTAGCAGAAGTAGTGGACAAGCACCCAGAAGTGTTAGAAATTTTGGTGGAACTGGGTTTTAAACCGCTTGCCAATCCAATCATGCGCAATACGGTTGGTCGCAAGGTGTCGTTAAAACAAGGTTCTAAGTTAGAGGGAACCCCTATGGATAAAATTGTCATGACATTGGAAGCAAATGGCTATGAAGTGGTGGGGCTAGACTAATGGCAGATGAACGAATTGAGATTTTGAAATCCATTTTGTTGGATTTGCACCATGGCGCAACAGCAGAAGAGGTTCAAGAGCAGTTTAACAAGCATTTTACAGGCGTTTCGGCTATTGAGATCAGTCTTATGGAGCACGAACTGATGAACTCGGATACGGGTGTAACCTTTGAGGATGTTATGTCGCTTTGCAATGTTCATGCGAATCTTTTTAAGGGAGCAGTGAAAAATGTAGAAGTGGCTGACACAGATCATCCAGGACATCCAGTTCAAATTTTTAAGCAGGAAAATCTGGCTCTGAGAGCGGCTCTGTTGCGGATCCGGCGCCTCCTTGATACCTATGCTCAAACAGATGATGCAGAAATGAAGACAGAGTTGGAAAAGGGGTTGATGCGCCAGCTGGGCTTGGTCGGTCAATTTGACATTCATTATCAGCGCAAGGAAGAGCTGATGTTTCCGATTATGGAGAAATACGGTCATGACTCACCACCCAAGGTTATGTGGGGTGTGGACGACCAGATTCGAGAGCTTTTTCAGGAAGCAAAGACTGCTGCTGAAGATTTGTCTAACCTAGGTATCGAGCCAGTTCGAGCAACATTTGAAAATTTTGCGGCTGAATTTGAGGCGATGATTTTCAAGGAAGAATCCATCTTGCTTATGATTTTGCTGGAATCCTTCACACAGGACGATTGGCTGAAAATTGCAGAAGAAAGTGATGCTTACGGCTATGCGATTATCAAGCCGGCTGAGAAATGGATGCCAGCTCGTCAATCATTCACGGAGGCAGAAAAAGAGGCTGCTGAGAAGACTGAAAGCGAAGCGGCAGCTAGTGAGGAGCTTGTGTCAGACGGTACTATTCAGCAGATCATTGAGACACCTGATGGGCAGGTCACCATTTCTTTTAAGCCAAAAAAGAAAAAGGCAGAAAACAATTTTGATCGACAGACCCAACAGTCTTTTGGACATGGCTATTTGTCAGTGGAAGAGGCAAATCTAATCTTGAATCATCTGCCGATGGAGATTACCTTTGTCAATAAGGAGGATATTTTCCAGTACTACAATGACAGTGTGCCAGCTGATGAGATGATTTTTAAACGGACGCCGAGTCAAGTGGGGCGCAATGTCGAGCTGTGCCACCCGCCTAAGTTTTTGGAGAAAGTTCGTTTTATTTTTAAGGAATTGCGCGAAGGCAAGCGAGACAAGTTTGTTATGTGGTTCAAGTCTGAGTCGCGGGGCAAATTTGTTCATGTGACGTATGTGGCAGTGCGAGATGAAGCAGGAGAGTTTCAAGGTGTGTTGGAATATGTCCAAGATATTCAGCCTTTCCGTGATATTGAAGAAAATTTCTACCGAGGAGTAGATTAGAAGGAATATAATGACGTACGAACAGGAATTTTTAAAGGATTTTGAAGCTTGGGTCAAAACTCAGGTGACTATCAACGAAATGGCTCTTGAAGAAAGTCAGAAAATTTATGAGGAAGATAAAGATGAACGCGCTAAAGAAGCTGCGATTCGTTATGAGAGCCGCCTAGATGCCTATCAGTTTCTATTGGGGAAATTTGCCAATTATCAAGAGGGCAAGGGATTTCATGACCTACCAGACGGACTTTTTGGACAGAGAAATTATTGATTTTCTCTAGAAAACATGTTAAACTAAATGCATTAGAGGTGTTTTGAATCCCATTTGTCACAGAAAGCGGCACTGCTGAGAAATCCGCACAAATGTCAAAACTGGTTGCTAAGGCTAAAATTGAAATAATGGTGTCTTTTTGTTTACTTTTAGGACTAGGCAGCGAGTTGCGGATTGTACTGGCGTATGCCTAAGCGGGCTAACGACGTAATAAAAGATAAACAAGAAGATCAGAGTTGCGGGCGTCTGCCCGAAATTGGGTGGTACCGCGGAGTGATTCGTCCCTGTCATGTGTGGCAGGGGCGAATTTTTATAAGCGGAATGGGGAGAGAAATTATGATAAATATTTTAGGTCAAATTGAAGATAATAAACTTCCTGATATTGAGACAGAGCGGCTGTATTTGCGCCAACGTCTAGTCTCAGATGCTAAAGAGATTTTTGCTTATGCGAGTTTGCCAGAGGTGACTTGGCCAGCTGGTTTTCCACCTGCAGAAAGCGTGGAAGAAGAGGAAAATTATCTCGAAAACATTATGCCAAAGCGCTGGATTGAGCAAAAAATACCGTCTGGTTATGGTATCTGCTTGAAAGGAACAGATGAAGTCATTGGCTCGATTGATTTTAATCATCGCCATGCTGATGATGTTCTTGAAATGGGCTATTTGCTTCACCCAGATTATTGGGGGCAAGGTATTGTGACAGAAGCTGCGCGTGCGCTGTTGGAAGTTGGCTTCACCCTACTCAATCTCTACAAAATCGAAATTGAATGTTATGGATACAACAAAGCAAGCCAGCGTATTGCTGAAAAACTTGGCTTCACCCTCGAATCTCGCGTCCGTGATCGCAAAGACGCACAAGGCAAACGCTGTGATTTACTGCGTTATGGACTACTGAGGAGTGAGTGGGAATGCAATGACAGGCATTTTAAAATCTAAGGAGGTTTTGTTTTGATAGTAGCTTCAGAATTGTTAGCTTTAAGCCTATATAAATTTGATGAACTGCCTAAAGGAAGAAAAAAAGATGTAGAGTATTATGAAAAAAATAGAACTTACTATATTCCTTCTAGAGGGGATGTTCATTTATATAGAACATTAGATGAAGACTATCTAGTAGTCAATAAAGATTTGTGGTCGAATTCTAAAATAAAAGAAATATATGGTAATAGAGTGTATAGAACAAATGATGACAGTTTTGATACTCTATTATGTAGTATTTTAACTAAGTTATCACTTAAGAACGGCTTTTCTACATTTTCTACAGATAGATTGCTTAAACTTATTACTAGTTTTAACTTAATTCTCGAAAAATGGGATTACAATGTTTGGAAATTTTATCATTGGCTATTGTTTGTTGATGATTTTTTGGATATAAAATTTGATGATTCATTATTGAAAACTATTAAGTTTTTTAATGTAGTCGAATTATTAATTTTCAATAAATCCAAAAATAACACAGAGAATTGTAAAGATATTTTACCTCAATTCTTACTTGGAGCTAAGCCAGAACAGCTTTATATTTGGCCATGTTTTCTATTAGAAAATTATCAACCAGCTAGAGATAAGAGCGAAGAAATATGTGAAAAAATTGCTATTATTCGTAATAAGGTTACGCATAATGATTTTCAAAAGGTTTTTAAAGCGCTAGAAGGACTATTTAGTCAAAAATCTCTCACTGAAGATGCAGAGTCTAATGGAAATTTTGATCAAGTTAGAGTATATAATATGATTTTGGATACTATTATAGTAAATATTTTTGAAATGTTAATTAATTCTCCACAAGAGGTTTTAAATTTAAGTAATTAACTAGAAAGGACAACACATGTCAAAACAACTTTCACCAAAATACAATCCAGCCGAGGTTGAGGCTGGACGTTACGCTAAATGGCTTGAGGAGGGTGTTTTCAAGCCGTCTGGAGATAAGAAGGCTAAGCCTTACTCTATCGTGATTCCACCACCAAATGTGACGGGGAAATTGCACCTTGGTCACGCTTGGGACACGACTTTGCCGGATATTATTATCCGTCAAAAGCGTATGCAGGGTTTTGACACGCTCTGGCTGCCGGGGATGGATCACGCTGGTATTGCCACACAGGCCAAGGTAGAAGCTCGCTTGGCTGAAGATGGCATTTCCCGTTATGATCTTGGTCGTGAGAAATTTCTGGATAAGGTCTGGGAATGGAAGGATGAGTATGCGGCAACCATCAAGGAGCAATGGGGCAAGATGGGAATTTCTGTTGATTATTCGCGGGAACGTTTCACCCTTGATGAAGGATTGTCTAAAGCGGTCCGCAAGGTTTTCGTAGAACTCTATAAAAAAGGCTGGATTTATCGCGGCGAATTTATCATCAACTGGGACCCTAAGGCACGCACAGCTTTGTCCGACATCGAAGTCATTCATAAGGATGTGGAAGGTGCCTTCTACCATATGAATTATATGTTGGAAGATGGCTCGTGCAGTTTAGAGGTTGCGACAACTCGTCCAGAGACCATGTTTGGGGATACGGCTGTCGCTGTCAATCCAAATGATGATCGTTACAAAGATCTGATTGGACAAAATGTTATCTTGCCAATTGTTAACAAGCTGATTCCAATCGTAGCAGATGAACATGCTGACCCTGAGTTTGGAACAGGTGTGGTTAAAATCACACCTGCCCATGATCCTAACGACTTCCTCGTTGGTCAGCGTCACAATCTGCCACAAGTCAATGTCATGAACGATGACGGAACCATGAACGAACTGGCTGGCGAATTTGCTGGCATGGATCGCTTTGAAGCCCGCAAGGCAACTGTTAAGAAACTGGAAGAAATCGGCGCTCTTGTGGAAATCGAAAAGATGACCCACTCGGTTGGTCACTCAGAACGGACAGGTGTACCAATTGAGCCACGTCTGTCTACCCAGTGGTTCGTTAAGATGGACCAACTGGCTAAGAATGCCATTGCCAATCAAGACACTGATGACAAAGTGGACTTTTACCCACCGCGTTTCAATGATACCTTCCTGCAATGGATGGAAAATGTGCATGACTGGGTGATTTCCCGTCAGCTCTGGTGGGGTCACCAAATCCCTGCTTGGTACAATGCGGATGGTGACATGTATGTCGGTGAAGAGGCTCCAGAGGGTGATGGCTGGAAGCAAGATGAAGATGTGCTTGACACTTGGTTCAGCTCTGCTCTTTGGCCATTCTCAACTATGGGCTGGCCTGACACGGACTCAGAAGATTTCAAACGTTATTTCCCAACCTCGACCCTTGTCACAGGCTATGACATCATCTTCTTCTGGGTTTCCCGTATGATTTTCCAATCTTTGGAATTCACTGGTCGCCAGCCATTCAAAAACGTCCTAATCCACGGGCTTATTCGTGATGAGCAAGGGCGCAAGATGTCTAAATCTCTCGGTAACGGCATTGACCCTATGGATGTTGTTGACAAATACGGTGCTGATGCTTTGCGTTGGTTCCTGTCAAATGGATCTGCACCGGGTCAAGATGTGCGTTTCTCTTACGAAAAAATGGACGCTGCTTGGAATTTCATTAACAAGATTTGGAACATTTCCCGCTATATCCTCATGAATAATGAAGGCCTTAGCCTTGATCAAGCTAGCAAAAATGTTGTTTTAGTAACCAATGGCAAAGCTGGTAATGTGACGGACCGCTGGATTCTTCATAATCTCAATGAAACCATTGCCAAAGTTACTGAAAACTTCGATAAGTTCGAATTTGGTGTGGCTGGTCACATCCTTTACAATTTCATCTGGGATGAATTTGCCGACTGGTATGTGGAGTTGACCAAAGAAGTCCTTTACAGCGAAGATGAGGCTGAAAAAGTTATTACGCGTTCGGTCCTCCTTTACACCTTGGACAAAATCCTGCGTCTTCTCCATCCTATCATGCCATTTGTAACAGAAGAAATCTTCGGTCAATACGCAGATGGTTCTATCGTGACAGCAGCTTATCCAACTGTTAATCCTGCTTTTGAAAATCAAACGGCGCATTCTGGCGTGGAAAGTCTCAAAGACCTGATTCGAGCTGTACGTAATGCGCGTGCAGAAGTCAACGTAGCTCCAAGCAAACCTATCACCATCCTTATTAAAACAAGCGATAGCAACTTGGAAGACTTCTTCAAGGCCAATGTCAACTACATCAAACGTTTCACAAACCCAGAAACACTTGAAATCAGCTCTGCCATTGCCACCCCAGAACTAGCCATGTCAGCAGTTATCACAGGTGCAGAAATCTTCCTGCCGCTGGCAGACTTGCTCAACGTTGAGGAAGAACTAGCCCGCCTCAACAAAGAACTGGCCAAATGGCAAAAAGAACTAGACATAGTTGCTAAAAAACTCAGCAACGACCGCTTTGTCCAAAATGCCAAACCTGAAATCGTCCAAAAAGAACGCGACAAACAAATCGACTACCAAACCAAATACGACGCCACAGTGGAACGGATTAAAGAGATGGAGAAACTAATTAAATAGGAGTAAAGGATAAAAATAGGACTGTTAAAGAAAATTTTAAATAAAAAAATTGTTAATACTAATGGCTATACGCGCTCTGATACTGGAAGAGCTGTACATGCATATCTTAGAACACATCCTAAGAATCAAGGGATAGGGAAAAAACTGACCAAAAGCATCATTAATGCATTGAAAAAGTAGATAAAATAAAGAAGTACGATCTGATATACTCCCATATAGTGGACAGTGAAAAAACAAAAAATTCACTAGAACTATAAGGGAAATATATCAGTAATTGCTTTCTAGTTTTTTAATATTTTTAACACCTTGTACGAATCATAAATTAAATAATTTATCCATTTCGTTATTCATTCCAATCCAAAATATAGTAAATACAACTATATAATAGAAATACTAAAAGTAGTGATTCCATGATTGTACCAACCTCAGTTCGTCTGTCAGATGATTTAAATTTGACCATACAGGACAGAAAGTCTGGTCATGTTCGTTTTTGTAATGGCAGTAAATGAAGAACAACATATCGTTGACACTTTATGTATATACATAATTATAATAAGTGTAAAGGGTGTGCATGGCTGTGTTGCTAGAGCAAGATAGAATTCAGTTGAAGAAATGGGGAAACAGCAACGCTTTTCGGATTCCACAGAAGCTTTTGAAGTCCTTGAAATTTGAACCAGATCAGGAGTTTACGATTAAGGCTGTTGATTTAGGTGGACATAAACAACTAGTTATTGAGCCTCTTGTCAGTCAAAATGACCAGTTGTCTCTTATTGAGTCTCTCTCAGGGATTTTATCAGATAGTGAAACTGTCGATGTCAAAGATTACCGTAGTGAACGTAAAGAGGAAAGGCTAAAGAAATATGAAAGTCTTACTTGATGTTAATATTTTTTTAGATTTTTTTCTTGATCGCCATAGTGTCTCAAAAGAAATTGTCCTTAAATCAGTCTATGGTGCCCATACAGCCTATATTTCTGCAAATATGCTAACGGATCTTTATTATATCATGGAAAAAGTATGGGAAAAATTGCTCGGCTGGAACTCGAAAAATTAGTCAAAATTTTTCAAGTTTTAGATGTGACTAAAGAAAACTGTTTACAAGCCTTGAGTATGAAAATGCCTGATTTTGAAGGTGCGGTAGTAGCTGCTGTTGCCTTGTCTAACGACATTAATATTGTAGTGACAAGAAATGTCACGGATTTTCAAGATAGCGAACTTATAATTTATTTACCCGAGGAATTTTTGGAGCGCTTGAAAAGGTAATTGCTGCTATATTAAATGTGAGTAGATTTCCATGTCACTAAGTGTTCAGATATTGGTAATTTTAAGAGAAATATTGAAAGTAAATCTTCTCAACAAGTCTAACCGCATGGTTGGGCTTGTTTTTTGATATTAAGCAGTTGATAAATACTAAATGTAATTGACAAAAATTGAGATTCTTACGATTTTAACAGAATATTGTGCCATATTGTAAAATTCACCATTTTGCGAATTGGGTCAATTTGTAATATCATATAACTAAAAGAGAACAGCGAGGTTAAGTAATATGGCGGAGTCAAAGACAAAACGGTTGCTCTATTTTATGTCAGAATTGGAAAAAGGAAATCAGATTAATAAAGAGGAATATATAGCGAAGTTCAATATTAGCGATAGGACGATGAAAGAGGATGTTAGTGAACTTAAAACCAATTTAAAAGAGCTGCGTCCTAATATGCAAATTAAATTTTCACGAAAACATGCCTGCTATTTTGCTAGCTATGAGCAGGGATATGGGAATTTGAAGTATAATCAAGCAGTTATTCTGTCCAAGATTTTATTGGAGAGCAGAGCATTGCGAAAAGAGGAAGTTGCTGAAATAATTAATATTTTTGTTGAACGTGCGGTCGATGATAAGGAGCGCACAAGAATCAAAAAATTAACACAGTTTGAGCTTAATAGTTATCAGGAGTTAAAGTTTTATCAAAAATCTAATAAGTCTATTTTACCAACTATTTCTGCTATTTTCGATGCTATTGTTGATCAGCGCCCGCTTGCTTTCAGTTATACAAAGCCATCTAGCAAAGTTGAGGAATATATTGTCTTGCCGATTTCAGTCATTTTTGATAATCATTATTTTTACTGCATTTCTTACAAATTAGACAACTGTTTTCAGAGTCGGTACGAACTTCAAGAACTAAGATATTTTCGAGTTGACAGGTTTAAAACCATTCATAAATCTATTAGCAATTCAGCTTTTGCACTAACTGAAGAAGAACAAGAACGACTTATTACAGATGAACAAGTCCGCTATCAAACTTTTTCAATGCTTTCTGATCAAAAATGGGTGCGGATTCAGTTCAGGTATACAGGGCAATTCAGAGATGTATTAGAGGCGGATATTCCAAAACTTAAAATGATTAATGAATTGGAAGAAGGAATAATCTATGAGATTGAAACCTTGAGTTTACTTGGTTTTCAGAAATATATTCAACGTTTTGATGGGGACTTTGTCTTTCTGAATATAAAAAGTATCAAAAAATAACTATGATTATAACGAAGATTATCTTTTGAAATTTAGATAAAAGCACATATTTTATGTACTTTTATCTATTTTTTTATGAAAATAAGTGCATAAATCACGTAATCAAAATAAAAGCGACAAAAAACATGTTTTGTTTGATCAAGCTTTTTGATATACTTTAAGTGTCAAAAGAATAAGGTGTACATCAGTAATTTTGACAATCGTTTATTGGTATATTAAAAATTTACAATGACTAGCGAGGTAAATGAAAATGAAACTGGCGCATAAAAATAATACTGGAGAAGAGCAATCATTGGAAGATCATTCCTTTAACGTAGCCAACAAGGCAAGGGAAGATGCTGAATTTATAGGGCAAGGGGATTTATTATTTTTGCTGGGCATGTTTCATGATTTGGGGAAGGCAGATGAGAAATTCCAGAACAAATTAACCAAGAATCCCACGATGCATGTAGATCATGCCTATGCTGGTGCTAAATATTTATATGAGAAAATCAAAATACGTCTATCCGCAAAGGGTGTTGACAAAGCAACACGTTTACAATTCAACGAAATTGTTGCTTATGTTATTGCTGCTCATCATGGGATGTTCGATATTGTTGACCTTGAATCGGAGCAACATGCTTATAACAAGCTAAGAAATCGTATTGCTAGACCGAAGTCAGATTATCATTTCGATAGTGATGTGACGAATTTTGCCAACTTTTTAGAAACAAAATTGGAGCATTATGGCTATCAGGATTTAGGAATGTTAATTGATAAATCCTTTGAAAATTACCAACAAGCTCTATCAAAATTAGATTGTCAGGATAGTAGTGAGGAAGTCTATTATCAATCATGTTTTGTACGGCTATATCTATCATTATTAAAGAATGCTGACATTCTAGATACAATTAATGCTTATGGTCTGCTTATAAATCCTTTAAAACAGGAAGAAAAAATAAGACTAAATAGGTCTTATCTGGAAGCTATTGAGAAGAAGTACGGTGAGTTTGGGAGTCCAACCACAAGGCTTAATGAAATTCGCTCACAAATTGCTGAACGAGTAAAAAGTAGGGGAGAAAGTGATTCAACGGGTATCTATCGATTAGACTTACCCACTGGTGCTGGGAAGACGAATCTTAGTATGAGGTATGCTTTTCATCAATTAGTTGACCAAGATAGATCAAGATTTTTCTATATTACGCCTTTTTTATCTGTTTTAGAGCAGAATGCTGCTGAAATTCGAAAAGTAACTGGTGATGCAGGTGTATTGGAACATCATTCTAATGTTATCAGGCAGACTGATGATAACGATGAAAAAGAAATGTTAATGTCTGAGTATTTGATTGACAGTTGGGACAGTCAGGTTATTTTGACATCAATGGTACAATTTTTTCAAACTTTATTTAAAACAAGATCAGCAAATATCAGACGTTTTTCAAGCCTTATTGATAGTGTTTTAATTTTAGATGAAGTTCAGTCTTTACCTATTGAAGTGACGACTTTGTTTAACCTAAGCATGAATTTTTTAAATAAAGTGATGAACACAACCATTATTTTATGTACGGCTACACAGCCAGCTTATGATTCTACTACTATTAATCATAGAATTTCTTATGGTGGTAAAGATGGCGAGTCTGCTGACATTATTGACTTAACTCATGAAGAAAAAGAAGTCTTTTCAAGAACAGAACTTAGAAAATTTGATGAAAACAATCAACATTCGAATCTGTCAGATTTAGTAGATTTTGTACTGGAAAATGACGAGTCTATTCTTGCGATTTTTAATACCAAAAAGACAGTTGACAAATTTTATACCTTACTTAAGGAGTTGACAGATAGGCCGATCTATCAGCTTTCAACGAATATGTGTGCGCAGCATAGATTGGATATTATTTCGGAAATTAAACAAGGTTTGGAAGATGGTCTACCACTTATTTGTATCAGTACACAGCTAATTGAAGCGGGTGTTGATGTCGATTTTAATCACGTCATTCGCTCGTATGCAGGAATTGATTCGATTGTACAAGCTAGCGGACGTTGTAATCGTGAAGGAAAACGGGATAAGGGACAAGTTACCTTAATTAATCTGACAAGTGAAGAAGAAAATATCTCACCACTCAAAGAAATAAAAGCTAAGAAAGATGCGACAGAATATATTCTACATAAGATTTCATCGCCCATAGACACTTCACTTTTAAATCGTGATTTCTTTGAGTATTATTATGCTAATAACCAAGGTTCAATGGATTATCCCTTGGAACATGATGGTGAGTCAGTTTATGATTATTTAAGTGTTAATTTCTATCAGAAAAAAGTAGGATTTAAAGGAAAATTAAAGCAAGCCTTTAAGACTGCTGGTTTAAAAATGAATCTGATAAATAATGAAACAATAGGTATATTAGTTCCTTATAAAGATGCCGTTGAGAAATTATTGGTTTTGGAAGAATTATGTGAATCTGATTATCCATCAGAGGAAGATTATCAAACGATAAAGATTCTCTTGAAGGCCTTGCAGCCCTATACTGTAAATGTTCGTGAACGCGATTTGTTACTTGAAGCGACAAAATCCTATCTTAACGGCCAAATTCAGATATTGCCAAAGTGTTATTATAACGATAATAAAGGTATCACTATAGAATCAGGAAGTTTATTACTGTAAATTTAAATAAAATCAGGCCAACGAGAGTCGGTAGAGGACTTCGTTGACCTGTAATTCAGTATAAATAACCACTAAATATAATTTCAATCCACATAGATAGCACTATGATGGCTAGATTATATCAAAATTGATTCACATAATCAACAGTTACATTATAAACACTAAATATAGAATAGAAAATATTGACTTTTGAAGTTTTGAGTGCTAAGATAGGATTATAAAATAACATAAGGAGGTTTTA
>ERZ773269.1325-NODE-1325-length-23878-cov-33.359149_pt1 | contig 23878 bp, 24 predicted proteins | sample MGYA00511958_ERZ773269 | MGnify/ENA primary metagenome ERZ773269 (study PRJEB29015, sample SAMEA2737761) | human gut metagenome | biome: human gut; feature: human-associated habitat; material: faeces | place: China | collected 2012 ... | reverse complement strand
GAGCGGCCATATTGCTCAGCGCCCGGCGGAAAGGCGCCGCGTTCCGCTCTCGGTCGGGTGGTTGTCATACGAAATCCTGATAAAAAGATCACTACTCGCAGTGTTGTGCAAAACACGCGGTTAATCAAATAGTTTCCGAAATGGTTGAGAATTGCCTTAAATCACTATTCGGGAGTAAGTTATTTGCATTTCTTTTTGTCGAAACAAATAATTACGCATCTGCTTGTTACCTGAATTCATTAAAGGGGATCTTATGAAGCATCCTGTTTCGCGTCTTTTTGCCGCACTGTGCCTGTGCGGACTCTCTTCACTCTCTTTCGCTGCGGATGTGCCACAGGGTACGGCACTGGCGCAAAAACAGGAGCTGGTCAGACACATTAAAGACGAACCGGCTTCACTCGATCCGGCAAAAGCGGTGGGGCTGCCAGAGATTCAGGTGATTCGCGATCTCTTCGAAGGTCTGGTGAATCAGAATGAGAAAGGGGAGTTGACGCCGGGAGTGGCAACGCGCTGGCAGAGCAACGATAACCGCATCTGGACATTTACCCTACGCGATAACGCGAAGTGGTCCGACGGTTCGCCTGTCACCGCCCAGGATTTTGTCTACAGCTGGCAGCGTCTGGTTGATCCGAAAACGACCTCTCCATTTGCCTGGTTTGCTGCCCTGGCGGGTATCAACAACGCGCAGGCCATTATTGATGGTAAAGCTGCACCCGATACGCTTGGCGTAACGGCGGTCGATGCCAGAACATTACGCGTCCAGTTGGACAAACCGCTGCCGTGGTTCAGTAATCTGACGGCTAACTTTGCCTTCTACCCCGTGCAAAAAGCCAACGTAGAAAGGGGTAAAGAGTGGACCCGTCCGGGATCTCTGGTCGGCAATGGTGCCTATGTCCTGAATGACCGCGTGGTGAATGAAAAACTGGTTGTCGTCCCCAATACCCACTACTGGGACAATGCAAAAACTGTCCTGCAAAAGGTCACCTTCGTACCGATTAACCAGGAATCATCGGCCACCAAACGTTATCTGGCGGGTGATATTGATATTACCGAATCGTTCCCAAAAAACATGTATCAGAAGCTCCTGAAGGATATTCCGGGACAGGTTTACACACCGCCTCAGCTGGGCACGTATTACTATGCGTTCAATACGCAAAAGGGCCCAACGGCCGACTCCCGCGTTCGCCTGGCGCTGAGCATGACCATCGATCGCCGCATTATGGCGGAAAAAGTGTTAGGCACGGGAGAGAAGCCCGCATGGCACTTCACGCCTGACGTGACGGCCGGGTTCACCCCGGAGGCCTCGCCATTTGAGCAGATGTCGCAGCAGGAGCTGAACGCCCAGGCGAAAACCTTGCTGCAGGCCGCGGGGTATGGCCCTCAGCGTCCGCTGAAGCTGACCCTGCTGTACAATACTTCAGAAAATCATCAGAAGATTGCCATCGCGGTGGCGTCCATGTGGAAGAAAAATCTCGGTGTGGATGTCAAACTGCAAAACCAGGAGTGGAAAACGTATATTGATAGCCGTAATACCGGTAACTTTGACGTGATCCGCGCCTCCTGGGTGGGCGATTACAACGAGCCATCGACCTTCCTTTCGCTGCTGACCTCAACCCACAGCGGTAACATCTCGCGTTTCAACGACCCGGCCTACGATAAAATTATCCACCAGGCGACGCTGGAAACCACGGCGAAAGCGCGCAATACGGACTACAACATGGCGGAAAAAATCCTCACGGAGAAAGCGCCTATCGCGCCGATTTATCAGTACACCAATGGCCGCCTGATTAAGCCGTGGGTGAAAGGCTATCCTATTAATAACCCGGAAGACGTGGCGTATAGCCGGACGATGTATATTGAGAAGCACTGACGGGAGAGAATAACCTTGTCGCACTGAAAACTGGCGCACTCTGGCGCCAGTTTTTACTTATGCCCGCGCGTGCCGCTGATGGGCCGCACCACTGTTACTCCAGCAAAGCGCTAAACTTCGCCAGCCACTGTGGATGAGCGGGCCAGGCGGGGGCGGTGACCAGATTACCGTCTACATGTGCCTGGTCGATGCCGATACTGGCGTAGTGTCCACCGCTAAGACGCACTTCAGGCGCACACGCCGGGTAGGCGCTGCAGGTTCGGCCTTTTAGTATGCCGGCAGCAGCAAGCAGTTGCGGACCATGGCACACGGCGGCGATTGGCTTACGTGCCGCGTCAAATGCCTGCACCAGCTTGAGCACATCGTCATTTAACCGCAAATATTCTGGCGCTCTGCCGCCCGGGATAAGCAGTGCGTCATAATCCTGCTCCCGTGCGGCGGAAAAGTCAGCATTGAGGACAAAACGGTGGCCGGGCTTTTCGCTGTAGGTCTGGGCACCGTCGAAGTCATGGATTGCCGTCATGATGTAGTCCCCCTTCGGTTTGTCGGGGCAAACGGCATCCACCTGATGACCAATCATCTGTAATGCCTGAAACGGGACCATGGTTTCATAATCTTCGGCGTAATCGCCCACCAACATCAGGATTTTCTTGCTCATCTTTCCTCACCTTTATTTATAGAGATGATTAAGATATAGCCTGGTATGGCTCAATTGCCGGAAATAAAAAAGCCCGTCAGAGCACAGGCTAAATAAGCAAATGAATTATTGCACTACAGCGCATCGAAGGTCGGGTACAAGGTATTTTCCAGATATTCAACGAAATACCAGATCTCACCGCTAAAAATAAACCACAAGCCAAATATAATAAGGATGAAAATGATTAAGGTGAGTATTATTTCAGTCTTTCCCATTGTAGCGACTACCCACCTGTCAGTGATTTACATAAGTGGGGCATTGTAACGACGCTTTCCCGTATACTCCAGTCTCATGCCGCAAGGACTTTATTACGTCCATCGTTTTTGGCGCGATAGAGCGCGTCGTCTACGCGTTTAAACAGCTCATCAATACTCTCTTCCGGTTCATGCCTTGCCACACCAATGCTGACGGTAAAACGGGGTAATCCGGGTATGGTGATACGGGTTACCGCCGCGCGGACGGATTCGGCAATCTTCAGGGCAGTGTCGAGAGAGGTGCGCGGCAGGAGGATGACAAACTCTTCCCCTCCCCAGCGAAATACGAGGTCATCTTGCCTGCTGCAGGCTTCCAGCGTGCGGGAAAGGGCGATAAGCACCTCATCACCTTTCAGATGGCCGAAGAGGTCGTTGATGTTTTTAAAATGATCGGTATCCACCAGCAGCAGGCTAAATTGCTGTTGCGCGGAAAGGTGGCTCAGGTTGGTTTGATCGATAATATTGTAGAACTGGCGTCGGTTAAGTAAGCCTGTCATTGAGTCACGTAACGCAGCATTTTCCAGCTCCAGCTCGAGCCTTTTTTGTTCGGTGATATCATGGATGATGCACAACATCAGTTTGTCACCGTAAATCTCAATGGGCCCCGCGTAGGTCTGGACATGGCGGGTGGTGCCATCGGCAAGACGGTGAACAAAATTAAACGGCTTATGTCCGCCGGGCAGTGCGGCAATCTCCGTCATAATGGGCATGACACCTCTCCCCAGGGTATTTATCTCCCAGGTGTGTTTATTGCACATTTCATCATGCGAATAGCCATAAAAGCTGAGCGCGGCCAGGTTTGCATCGACAATTTGCCCGTCGCGAGCTGGGTCGATTAACAGCATTGGCGCACTGTTGGTCAGGAAAAAACGGGCGTAAAAACCCTGTTTTTTACGCTGATAGGTTGTGGAACGGCTGGCTTTCAGGCCTGATGGGGCCTGAGAAGAAATCCCTTCAAAAACGATAACATCGCCATAAGGCGTGAAGTGGGAGAGAGAGAGGCGGCAGCTTAACGGTGTATCTTGCCCGGCACGGCTAATCGTCCAGATCTCGACAATATCGTGATCGTTTTTCAGTTCAGGAACATACATCGACAACACGCTTTGCGCACTTGCGGAACAGGTGCCTTTACGCAAGCCATCCAGTGTTTTATTACCCATCAGCTGTGTTGCGGCCACATTGGCAAAAATGATCTGTTCTGAAACAGGAGATATGAGCCACACGGGCGTTTTAATTGCATTCAGCGCATCAAAACCATTTTGCGACATAGGCATTTCCTGTTCATCGGCATCTTATGCCTGACAATCACGTCAGATTAACTCGCGTCCACTCCTCTGAAACATACGCTATTCAATCCTGTCAGGCATGATTTTTTTGTGAAATAAATGCGGGATCCGTATGAATTTTACTCATGGGTATAATTTGTTTATCTGAGTTTTTCTGTAGCAGCAGCCACGGAACCTGTTCCGCAGGCAATGGGCGGGAGAAAAGGAACCCCTGCAGATAGTCACAGCCAAGGCTGGTCAGTATCGCCTGCTGTTCGTCCGTTTCAATGCCCTCAGCAACGACATTCATCTCCATGGTCCGGGCGATATTAATAATGGTTTCCACCAGCTTACGGCTTTTCTCGTTTTCCAGCATAGAAGTGACAAAACTCTTATCAATTTTTAGCTCTTTTGCCGGGAGAACGCTTAACATCAGCAGGTTAGAATAGCCAGTACCAAAATCATCAATAGAGACGGTGACACCCGCATGGTTAAAGGCGTTCAGGAGCTCGATACTGCGGTCGAGATTTTTAAGCGCGGTACTCTCTGTTACCTCCAGAATCAGCCGGGAGGGAGACAGATTATATTTTTCCAGCATCGACGAGACGATGTGAAAGATATCCGGCTGTTCGAACTGAACGGGGGATAAATTGAGCGACAATGTCCACTGACTGAAACCCTGTTCCGTCCAGAAATGAAGCTGCCGACACGCGGCCTCAATCGCCCAGTTGCCAACCGGAATAATCAAACCCGTTTGTTCCAGCGTGGGTAAAAACAGTCCCGGCAGCAAAACGCCTTGCTCCGGATGACGCCAGCGGAGAAGTGCTTCAAAACCGTGGATCGTCTTATCTTCCGCGTGCCAGGTTGGCTGATACCAGAGCTCAAACTGATCGCGTTCCAGGGCCTGAGAAAGCGCCTGAAGAAAACCCGGTTGCGCCGGCACTGTTGTTGACATCTCCGGACGGTAAATTGCCCAGCCGTTACGTCCATCCTCTTTAATATGTTGTAAGGCTGCATCAGCCTTAAACTTCAGTTCATGTAGCGTTTCGCCATCTTTCGGATAGAGGCTGACCCCCGCGCTGATGGTGGTGTTTAGCGTGTGACCGCAGAGTGAAAGCGGGCGGCGCATATCCGCGAGGAGGGTGGTGAGCAGGGTATTAAGCTTTTCATCATCACATTCGGGAACCAGCAGGATAAAAGCATCCCCGCCCAGTCTGGCCAGCGTCATCTCACGGGTAAGCCGGGACGTAATGCGCTGGGCAATAGTGATTAGTAACTCATCACCCACGCTGTGGCCCCAGGTATCATTCACGCGTTTGAAGTGATCGACATTCAGGAAGATCACGGCAAACTGTCTCTTGCTCAGCAAGGCGCTGCGAAGACAGTCCTGCATTCGGATATCCATCTGATGATGGTTTGCGAGCCCGGTGAGGGCATCGAAGCGAGCCTGAAGCTCAAGCTGGCGATTGAGTTGTCGCAAATTGTCCGTCAGCCGGGTGGTGCGCCAGTGCGAATCGATTAGCGAAATAATTAACATCACGCCAAGAAGTGAGAGTGTGGTGACGGAAACCCATATGGATAATCCCAGCTCGCCGATCCCGCCGGGAAGCGTGCGTGCCATCTCATGGAAATGCGCGGCACTCATGCCCGTATAATGCATTGCGCAGATGGCGGCACCCATGACTAAGGCCGCGAGAATGCGATTTACAAAGACCCCTTTGTGCTTATCCCGGAGACGAAAAGCCAGCCACAACGCCACACCGGAGGCGACAACCGCAATTACCACGGACAAACCGACAATCCGCTGATCCCAGAGGATGCTTCCCTCCAGCATCAATGCGGCCATACCGATATAGTGCATCGAGACCACGCCAGCGCTGAGAATGATCGTGGCGACTGTCAGTCTAAACAGGGAGAGGTGTTTGCCCGTAACGGCAATATTAATGGCCGTTGTGGAGGCTATAACCGCCGCACCAAGTGAGGCCAGGGTTATCCAGAGGTCGTAGCTCATCATCATGGGCATTTGCATCGACAGCATGCCGATGAAATGCATTGACCAGATCCCGATGCCCAGCGTTACGCCTCCGGCAATCCGCCAGAACAAAGCCGCTTTTCGGCTGGAAAGGGGAATTTTCCCGGCGCTGTCCAGAGCTACAAAGGAGGCGATAAACGCCACCAGATAAGAGACAGCAATCAACACAGGGTCCCACGATATATTGAGCATTATGCAATCCCACGCCTGAGAGGGTTACCGATTTCGCCTGCCGGCACATTTTTATCGGGCAACGAAAATGCGCATTCAAACCATATTAGTTATTTATCGTGAAAAATGACCAGTCATATAACAACTCTATACTCACCGGGAATATAAAATATATTCTCGTTTTTAACTTATTAAGCATTGCTAAACATAGACCACTATCACTAGCAAAGCGCCTTAAATACGTGGACGAACGAATCGTCTCGTCGCAGGTGATGGTATCGCTTAACGTGGTTGTGAACCAGTATCACAGCATTCGGCGCAGCACATTTTTACTAATACGCTTTTTTTACCTGACTTAAGCTAAATATCGGGTGCGTAACGGCGAAGCGAGAAACCAGCGCGTTAGGTGAGGACAAACGTAAAAGTGAATGCTATAAGTCTTAATGCCGACCAAAATATAAGTTGTGGGTAAAATCATGCTAAGAAATATTAGTGTCAGGACCTTCATTGCCTGGTTCCTGTTATGCCTTTTTTTGGTAAATGCAGGTATCGTTGCTCTATTTTCCAGCAATTTCTCTCTCTTCATTTCGATTAATCTGGTTAATTTCGTTGCACTGTTTTTGCTCTGGAGTTATATGACGAAGTTTCTTGTGACGCCGATCAATACTGTGAAAAAAAGTATTGAAGAAGTGACCGCAGGTAATCTTGGTGTCTCAATTCCTGAGTTTGGCAATAACTGCGCGGGACGATTAATCCCCGGAATTAATAGTCTTTCCAGCAACATTGCGACGCTGGTGCGTGAGATCAGGGCGTCATCTCAAAACGCCATGACCTTGTCGGATCAACTCTCTGCCCGTAGCGCTCAGCTCTCGGTGAAAACAGAGCAGCAGTCTGCCTCTCTGGTGCAAACCGCTGCCAGTATGGAGCAGATGGCGGCAAGTACCCGAAACAATGCCGATAACACCCGTCTGGCGAGCGAGCAGGCAAACGTCGCGACATTGCAGGCGCGTAAGGGAGGAGCGCTGATGGAGCAGGTTGCCAGCAATATGCAATCCATAACCGAGTGCGCGCAGCAGATGACGGAAATTATCTCCCTAATCGACGGGATTGCATTCCAGACAAATATCCTGGCGCTTAACGCGGCGGTTGAGGCGGCGCGGGCGGGCGATCACGGCAAAGGGTTCTCCGTCGTCGCGGAAGAGGTGAGAAACCTGGCGCACCGCAGTGCGGAGGCCGCGAAAAACATCAAGACGCTGATTGACGTCACCAGCAGTAATGTTACCCAGGGTGCCAGCGTCGTGTCGGAAGCGGAAAAGAATATGCATGAAATCGTGACCGGTTCCGGCAATGTCAGCCGGTTGATGGATGAGATTTCTACCTCGACCGCTGAGCAGGAGAAAGGCATTTACCAGATCACCCTGGCGCTGTCTGAACTGGAGCGGGTCACGCAAAGTAACGTCGCGATGGCGGAGGAACTCAATGGTTCCTCTGATGTCCTGCGTAATCAGGTGATTGAACTGCAAACGCGGACACGCAATTTCAGGCTTGAGCAGGGACACTCGCCGTCATCGTTGACCGGCCCTGCACCTTTCCTCCAGCGGCCCGAGCACTCGCTCTGACAGCACTTCAAAGCCTGGCATGCCAGGCTTTTCTTCTCCTGAAACACAGTATGTACAATTCCTGAACGATTTCAGCGCCATGCGAGACATAGTTGTTGCTTAACCTCCGACGGAAGCTAGACTGACATCGAAAGAGCTAAACAGGGGGGAGGCGCAGTGGAGAGCATTAAAGGATCAGAACTTAACGTTCCTGACGCAGTTTTTGCGTGGGTGCTGGACGGTCGCGGCGGTGCCCGGCCGCTGGAAGATAATGATGTCATTGATAAAGAGCATCCCTGCTGGCTACATCTCAACTATACCCATCCGGAAAGTGCTGACTGGCTGGCCACGACTCCGTTGTTGCCCAACAACGTGCGCGACGCCCTGGCAGGAGAAAGCCTGCGCCCACGTGTGAGCAGAATGGGGGACGGGACGCTTATCACCCTGCGCTGCATAAATGGCAGTACGGATGAACGTCCCGATCAGCTGGTGGCGATGCGCGTCTATATGGACGACGGGCTGATTGTGTCCACCCGCCAGCGGAAGGTCCTGGCGCTGGACGACATTGTGAACGATCTCAAAGAGGGGACCGGACCGGTTGACTGCGGTAGCTGGCTGGTGGACGTCTGTGACGCCCTGACCGATCATGCGAGCGAGTTTATTGAAGAGCTGCACGATAAAATCATCGACCTGGAAGATAACCTGCTCGATCAACAGATCCCGCCGCGCGGTTTTCTGGCGTTATTGCGTAAGCAATTGATCGTGATGCGTCGCTATATGACACCGCAGCGGGATGTGTATGCCCGTCTGGCCAGCGAAAGACTCAACTGGATGAATGACGATCAGCGCCGCAGAATGCAGGACATAGCTGACAGACTCGGCAGGGGACTCGATGAGATCGACTCCTGTATCGCGCGAACGGCGGTGATGGCGGATGAAATTGCTCAGGTGATGCAGGAGTCGCTGGCGAGAAGAACCTATACGATGTCCCTGATGGCGATGGTCTTCTTACCCAGTACCTTCCTGACAGGGCTGTTTGGCGTCAATCTGGGGGGGATCCCCGGCGGTGCTTACCATTACGGCTTCACCGCATTTTGCGTCATGTTAGTTGTTTTGATTGGTGGTGTTGCATGGTGGTTGCATCGTAGTAAATGGCTGTAAATTTACGTTTTTTTGCCCTTTTGCAGAGATTAAAACGCTCTTTTAATTGAGCGAAGTCAATAAACATCAGCCCGGCAAGGTGCAATATTACTCCCGCAGGTGAATGCAACGTCAAGCGATGGGCGTTGCGCTCCATATTGTCTTACTTCCTTTTTTTGAATTACTGCATAGCACAATTGATTCGTACGACGCCGACTTTAATAGTCGGCTTTTTTTTGCCTCCTGTTTCTCAGCGTCTACCCTAAAAGGGACGACAACCAAGCCTGGAGGGAAAGATGAGCATTTTACTCGCTCTGCTCGTGCAACAATCGCGTCAGTCCGACCCTGTTCCCACCGATCCCGTGCCGATGCCCGATCCCATACCGCGTCCGCAGCCGATGCCCGATCCGCCGCCGGATGAAGAACCGATTAAATTGTCGCATCGAACCCTGAGATCTGCGAGGATACGCGCCATCTGACCGTAAAGATCACCACGAGAGACTACTGTGACCGCTTTTTCTACCCTGAATGTTCTGCCTGCCGCCCAACTCGACAACCTCAACGAGTTGGGATATCTCACGATGACGCCTGTTCAGGCGGCCGCGCTGCCCGCTATCCTTGAGGGCCGCGACGTACGCGTGCAGGCGAAAACCGGCAGTGGGAAAACGGCCGCTTTCGGTCTTGGTCTGCTGCAGCATATTGACGCGTCGCTGTTCCAGACTCAGTCGCTGATATTGTGCCCGACCCGCGAGCTGGCAGACCAGGTCGCGGGTGAACTGCGTCGCCTGGCGCGCTTTATGCCCAATACCAAGATCCTGACGCTCTGTGGTGGACAGCCGTTCGGCGCACAGCGTGATTCGCTCCAGCATGCGCCACACATTATTGTCGCGACGCCTGGCCGCCTACTTGATCACCTGCAAAAAGGCACCGTTTCGCTGGATGCATTAAGCACGCTGGTGATGGATGAGGCGGACAGAATGCTGGATATGGGCTTCAGTGATGCCATTGATGAAGTGATCCGTTTCGCGCCGGACGATCGCCAGACGTTGCTATTCTCTGCGACCTGGCCTGAAGCCATCGCCGCAATCAGCGGTCGCGTGCAGAAAAATCCGCTCACTATCGAGATAGACAGCGTCGACGCGCTCCCGGCCATCGAACAGCAGTTCTTTGAAACCTCACAGCAGGGAAAAATCCCGCTCCTGCAGAAATTGCTGAGTCAGCATCAGCCTGCGTCGTGCGTGGTGTTTTGTAATACTAAAAAAGACTGTCAGGCGGTGTGTGATGCGCTGAATGCGGCGGGGCAGAGCGCCTTATCTTTGCATGGCGATCTGGAACAGCGCGATCGCGATCAGACCCTGGTGCGTTTCGCCAACGGTAGCGCCCGTGTTCTGGTGGCGACCGACGTGGCGGCGCGCGGTCTGGATATCAAATCCCTTGAGCTGGTAGTGAACTTTGAGCTGGCATGGGATCCCGAAGTCCACGTCCACCGTATTGGCCGTACCGCACGTGCAGGAAACAGCGGTCTTGCCATCAGCTTCTGTGCGCCGGAAGAGGCGCAGCGCGCCAATATTCTCGCTGAAATGCTGCAGATAACGCTGAACTGGGTGAATGCACCGGGCAGCGTTAAACTCGTGCCGCTGGAGGCCGAAATGGCGACGCTGTGTATTGATGGTGGCAAAAAAGCCAAGATGCGTCCGGGTGATGTGTTAGGGGCATTAACCGGCGATATCGGTCTGGAAGGGGCGGATATCGGTAAGATTGCGGTTCATCCGGCGCATGTTTATGTGGCCGTGCGTCAGGCAGTTGCCCATAAGGCATGGAAGCAGCTGCAAAATGGCAAAATTAAAGGTAAAACCTGCCGCGTTCGTCTACTGAAATAAGGCATAAAGCGTCTCAGAAGTTCTTTCTGAGACGCTAACCGATTACTTCACTTCCAGCACGTTCAGACGCAGTTCGTCCAGTTGGTTATCATCGTCTTCCGGCTGCCAGCCCGCAGGCTGCATGGGGATCTCTTCACGGTCAAATGCCAGGTCACCGCCATTCACCACTTCTGAATCATGGTTGATGCCTTTGAAGTCGAAGAGCTCAACGTCAGCGAGGTGTGAAGGGACCACGTTTTGCATCGCGCTGAACATGGTTTCGATGCGACCCGGGTAACGTTTGTCCCAGTCGCGCAGCATGTCGCCAATCACCTGACGCTGCAGGTTTGGCTGAGAGCCGCACAGGTTACATGGAATGATCGGGAACCCTTTCGCCTGTGAAAAACGCTCAATGTCTTTTTCGCGGCAGTAGGCAAGAGGGCGGATCACAATGTGCTTGCCGTCATCGCTCATCAGCTTAGGCGGCATGCCTTTCATCTTGCCACCGTAGAACATATTCAGGAACAGCGTCTGCAGGATATCATCGCGGTGATGGCCCAGCGCAATTTTGGTCGCACCCAGTTCCGTCGCGGTACGATAGAGAATGCCACGGCGCAGACGGGAGCAAAGCGAGCAGGTCGTTTTCCCTTCCGGGATCTTCTCTTTCACAATGCCGTAGGTATTTTCTTCGACGATCTTGTACTCAACGCCCAGGTTTTCCAGGTATTCCGGCAGAATGTGTTCCGGAAAGCCCGGCTGTTTCTGGTCAAGGTTGACCGCTACCAGCGAAAAATTAACCGGCGCGCTTTGCTGAAGATTGCGCAGGATCTCCAGCATGGTGTAGCTGTCTTTACCGCCTGACAGGCAAACCATGATGCGGTCGCCTTCTTCAATCATGTTGAAGTCTGCAATGGCTTCGCCCACGTTACGGCGCAGACGCTTTTGCAGTTTGTTCAGGTTGTATTGCTCTTTCTTTGTATTTGCTTGATTTTCTTGCATTTATTACTACCTTCGGAGCCGATAGGGGCATAATAGGGGCAAAAATTTTTCAGCGTGCCAGCTTATCGTTAAGCATCAGCACCTGTTCGCCATTCATTTCTTCAATCCACGCACCGTAGACTTCATAAACCATTTGCGCGTTTTCATGCCCCATCTGGCTGGCTATGAAAGACGGGTTAGCGCCGGCAGATAAAAGCCAGCAGGCAAAAGTATGCCGCGTATGGTACGGATTCCGGCGGCGAATACCAGCACGTTTTACAGCTGCGTTGAATCTCGCACCGATGCTCGATAAAGAGTAGTAGGCTTTCTGTTCTCCTTTGCGCATCCGGGGTATGAAAACGAATCGCAGGCTTTGATGTTCCACTGCGCCATACTCGCGATGATTAAAGACAATTTCGGTTTTTGGCTGTAGCGCTGTCAGCTTGCGCTGTGCTTTCAAGGCTTCAAGTGCCGGCTCTAATAGGTTAATAACCCGGTTACCTGCTTCGGTTTTTGGTGGGCCGAACATGCCCAACGCATTAAGATTGCGCTGTATATGAGCCGTACCTTTTTCCCAGTCGATATCTTCCCAGGCAAGAGCTGCAAGCTCCCCATGACGGACACCGGTATAAACTGCGAATGTCCACATATTGAGGCTTTGGCCACGCTCGGATTCCGCAAGCAAACTAAACTCCTGCTTCGTTAAAGGATCCGGTTTTACTTTCCCTTTGTGTAGTTTCTTGATGCCTTCAAAGGGTTTGCCACTGATAAAGCCTGATTTGTGTGCAAATCGAAGCAGGGAGCACAGTAGCGATATATAGTTGTTCACGGTACGCACAGTGCGTCCCTGTTTGTTACTTCTGGGATTTGCCAGGTAAAGTGTCTCACCGTTCAACAGCTCCTTTCTGTATTTCAGAATGTCGCTGTGGCGTATAGTTGAAACAGGCGTATCTCCGTTAATGATGTGCATTAACGTACCGAGTTGTGAACGAGTCTTACGCACGGTATTCGCGCTAATTTCGGTTTCTTTAATGCTCGTCCACAGTTCACACAGCTCTGAAAAGGTTTGAACTGAAACAGTGGTTACGGTTTTTTTTGCTCTGGACGATGAAGGAAAGCGCTGGTGGTAATCAAACTCTCCAAGGTTGATCTCACTAACGATCACAGCCCGAAGATTCCCGGCTTTTTTGATGTTCGCCGGGGTGTTAATCCAACCTTTGAGAATTTCGCGGCAACGCTTTCCCCGGTACATAAACCAGATACAAATCTTATTGTTTCTGATTTCGACACCTGTAGGCAAAGTTGCCATATTACGCATCCCTTATTAACTGATTAATTCTCGGATAGTTATACCAGGTTGTGCCACGCAAGGTTTTTTCTCCGGAAGGAGAAACCCGTTTAAAATGGACACCTTCCACCCAACAGCCCTGACGATACTTCTCAATCTGTCGTTCGGTCAGGCCTGTTTTTTCTGTGAGTCTTGCGCCAACAACCCATTCTTCGTTAAAAATTACCTGCGACATCGTTCACCTCAGGTAACCGGCATGAGTATAGATATGCCGGTCTGTAGTCGTTGATATTTCAGTTTCAGTTTGCCTGGCCGGGCAGGGAACGCAGTCGGCGCATGCCGGTCATTGCTGTGGCCACGTAGCTTGCCTTGCAATTGACCACTTCAACCCAGACCTTCACGCCTTCCACTCTCACCGTATAGGTCTCTTTCATCTTGCTGCGCCCATAGTCGCCATATCTTTGCTGGTGGGCTGCGAGTGCGATTTCACATGCCTGGCGAGCCAAAGGGGATTGCTTACTGCCTCGATTAATCAGTCGCATTTCTTCTCCTTGAGGGAGGGTTTCCCCTCCCGATCTCGTTAGTCCACGTATTCCGGTTTCATATCCGCCAGGGTTATGCTGAACTGACCATGCAGTTCGTCGCCAAGATGGCGTTTCGACGCTGCAAGAACGCGCTCTACTTCCGCGAACCGCGCAGCTGCATCCGGCTCATCTGAAGATGGCAATGAATTGATGGCTGCTTCGACTTTGTTCCGTGCATCAACCAGGTAATAACGCTTCACAGCCTTGTTTTTCAGCTCAGTGAACAGGGCAGAACCCAGCGTTGCTTTCACGGTTTCAATATCTGCGCGCAGAGCTTTAGCGCTATCCACATCCTGAGCCGCCTCGATGCGATCACGGAAATCATCAGCAAGTGCATCAATGTTTTGAGCTGATTCCTGAGCCGTTTGAGTGGTGGTGACGTTGTCACCTGAAATGTCTGCAAGGCTTACGTGCTGCGCCGGTACGGGGTTTACCTCTCGTTCTTCACGGCGATCATCGAGTTCATCCGGGGTGTAGACGCCCAGAATCACATCCGGGCAGAACAGCCTCGCCCAGCGTTTGACGGCCAGGTACGCCAGTTGCTGGCGAGGGTCGTCAGCCCAGAGGGTAGAGTTTCTGGTGCGGGCCTGAGCCAGCAGCAAATCGAGTTCCCTTGGCTGATCTTCACCTTTCAGGGTTGCGCGGATAATAATGCCGATCCCGGCTTCGTCAGCCAGGGTCCAGCCCGGGACGCGGTACTCGCCTTTGTCGCCTTTACGGATATGGAATTTCCCAACAACCTTTTCCCATGGTCCGTACCATTCATATTCAAAGCGGCTGGCCAGCACGCCGCTGCGTGAAATGACGGCATTAACGAGCTGAGCTTCATACCCGAGCACACCGTTAATCAGGTGCGTCTTCTGCGCCACGGCAAAGGGATTCATCTGCCACTGTGCCGCTTGCATCGCTACAGCCATGCAGTCGGCCTGGTTGCCCTGCAGGTGTTTAGGAACGGTAGCAGTGCCCTGCGCCATGATCTGCGCGAACGTGCTGATGGCGTTCAGATACTGGGAATCAAACAAAGCCACGTTGGAGTTAATAACGGTGTTCTGGTCAGCAACGGTAACGTTAGTGTTATGCATAAATCCCCCTTAAGCCTGAGCGCGCAGCGCTTCGAGGCGGCGCAGGTCGAAGTCGTTCAGTTCATCGGTGTAATCGGTAGTGATCGGCGCTGGCCATTCGCCCGTGTCGAATCCGGTTGCGATGGCGCGCATCGTTTTGCGGTACTCGAGCATGCCCAGTTCCAGCAGTTCGGTTGACGCCTCAATGATGGCGATCCAGTGGTAGTTCTCGTCTTTGTTGACGAAAATCCAGAAGAACTGGTCCAGCGCCGCGGTCTCGCAATACATAGCCGCACTGAGGTGGTAGTCCCGATCAATGATTTCCCGGTGCAGCCTGGCGCGCAGGCTTTCCTGCTTCACATTCCACATGCTGATGGTTTTCAGGTCAGCACCGATGCGCACGCCGTCCAGTTCAATCTCGAGGTCAGGGCGTACACGCACTTCTAATCCGGTTTCGTCGTCGAAACCGAAGTAGCTCACTTCTACGCCGCGGCTTGGATGTGTCAGCAGCATGCCCGCGGTCGGGTGTGCCAGTAGTGCAGACTGAATTGCCCGCGCTGTGGCAAGCTGCTGGCGGGTAACCAGAATCTTTTCGCCAGGGTTGTCGCGCCAGGCATCCAGCAGCTCGTCTGCGAACACGGCATCGGGCTTAACTGATTTAACCGCCTGGATCATGTCTGCTTTGGTGCCGGACACTTTCAGCGGCATCGGTTTCTGCGATTCCTGCGCCACCAGATCAGGTTTGATAATCGCTAATTGCTCGAGTAGCGCATCACGGCTGCCGCTGGTTTTAACCGGCACGGGTAGGGTGGCGTTGTACTCTTTAATGCATGCCTTCATTGCCGTTGCTGTCTGCTTCTGGCCTTCTTCAATACGCTGGTACTCAGCAGGAAGAGCCATATAGCTTTGAGCCGTTTCTTCCAGGCTGGCGCCAAGCGGCACTTGAGCGGGAAGGGATGCGTTATGTTCTTCAAGCAAAGCTTTAATCTCTTCAGCGCTTAGCAGCGCCGGCAGGCTGGCGTTGTACGCGTCGATGAACTCGCGCATAGTTGCGGTGGTGGTGAAAGCACCCTCCGGGATCTCAGGTTCTACGCTGAACTCTGCTTCGAGGTTTTCCGGCTGCAGTGCAAGGGCGTGCACCAGGTTCCCCATGTCCAGCACTTTGGATGTTGTTCGCGGGATGGTTTTAGCCACATGGCGTGCGTTGAAGTACATCAGGCTGACGCGGGCATCTTTCACCTGGGTTGAGCTAATACCGTTTGCTGCGTGATAAACGTCATTCGGTAGGCCTTCGTAGCGGCCAGGCTCGAAGTAAGCCGGGTATTCAATTACCGGTTCTGCTTGCTGTTCTTCCAACGCTACGGAATCTGTCTGCGTATTAGCTGCATCAGCGCCTTCGCCTGGTTGTACCGAACCAACATCTTCGTCTTTCTCTGGCTTAGCCGCTTCCATCTGCACATCGCTGTCGGTCTCAGCTGTGTTTTCCGTTTTTTCGACTTCATTTGAGGTGGTATTGATGCGCGGATCGTTATTTCCACCAATCAGACCATCGATGGAGAACATGCCGCTGCCGAGATTTGCAACCTTCGGTTGTTCAACTTGGGCTTCGGTCTCAACAGCAGGAGCTGGTAACGGCAGTAACTCCACAGCAGAGTTAAACTCAGCCGTCATGGTTTTATTCACAAACTCAAGATGAGCCGCTGGCGTGTGGTGGATGTTCTCTGGTGCGATACGGATCAGATTGAAGATTGCCGCACGGTTCACCGCCAGTATGCCGGGCTGATTACGCAGGATGGCGCTCCATGATTTCCATGGTTCTTCTTTCTTCGCCACGATTTCTTTGGCACGTCGTAACACGCTCGAAGGAATTTCGAAGTGGTGGAAGTCCATAGGCAGTAGGGCACATGCGATCTCAAGATCGAGTGTGTCCAGAGTGTGATGCGCGCCTTCGCCGCGATCCGTTACATAGCCACCGTCTGCATTGGTACCAGAATCAGTGCGCTGAATATTACCGATGCGGTTTCCGGTAGCCCATTCGCGAACCAGAACGCCACGGTCAATGTAATCAGTCTCCGCCCAGATTTGGGTGAATCGGAGAACCAAAGCGAGTTCGTGACGCTTATCCTGGCTGAACACTTTGCGAATAGCATCGGTATAGCGCCACAGGTCTTTGGTATCGTAACCCTTAACCTCTTCGCAGTTCTCAGCCGCTAGTAGCAGGTTCTGGACATAGCTGTTGTCAGTGTCCATCTCCATCGCGCTGATACCTTCGTATTCTTCGCGGGTTAAGTGGTGACGCAGTTCGTCGGCGGTAAACTGGGCGAGTAGCTGCTTCCGGAACGGCATACGAACGACTGGATAACGAGTGGTTTCGTCATCATTCTCGTCAATCTGAATACCGTTTTCGAATTCTGGAACCTGATCGGCTGTAACATTGGCGTCGCTGGTGTTTTCTGATTTGAGAAGAGCAAGCTTTCCGCTTCTCCACTCTTCAATTAACTGATTGCGGTCTCCGACATCTGCTCTCGCCCAATCAGCCATGAATGCAGCGATAACTTCAGCTTCGTGCGCTTCATCTGGCGCGAATACCTGCTTAATCGCCTGGACCAGTTTCCACTCAGCGTTCAGGCTGAGATCGGCAACTTCAGGGATGTCGTTCTTCGCCAGCAGCAGGTTCTGGAGATAGGTGTTGCCTTCATCCAGTGACATTTCGCTGGCAGCCAACTGCTGCTCTTTAGTGATGTGTGACTGGTATTTGTCGCCGGTTAGGTGGACGGCAAACCGGACCGCTGGAGTGCGGTTTTCAAGCGGGACACTCTCGACGGTAGTTTCGACATTAACGGACGTTTCCGGTGCCGCGGTGTTGTCCATGGCTCCAGTAGACTCAGCAACAGCCTTTGGCAGCCAGGTGCGTCCATCGTCCTGCAGTTCGTAGCGTTTGCACCAGGTGTAATCCACTGTGCTTTCTTCAGGCAGATCGTTGTAAACAGGGAAATTGGTGCGAACAGGTTTGGCGTAATCCTTACCGCGTCCGGTTTCAATACAAGCATCTTCCAGCTCAACATCGAGCTGCAGGTTGGCACGGGCTTCAGATTTCGCAGTGAACCAAATCACTGCGTCTTCTTTGCCAGATTTCTGCGTAGCCTTAACTACATAGAAAAATTCCATGTGAGATCCTCTTTTTTGGATGTAAGATCCCCGGGCCAGAGATAGCGCCCATTGGGTGAACTTTGGTTTTTTAAGTAGTTTTCCGGTGTAACTTTGGTCGGGAGCACCGGACGTACGGGCCGCCTTGCGCGGCCTTTACGTTATGCCTCGTGGGCCATCTGGTCGTACGAAGCACAACGTTCAGAGCAGTATTCTTTTTCTTTGCGCGCCAGCTGTGCGCCGTTGCGATAGAGAAGGGTACTTTTGACTACTTCCTCCGGTTCAACCGGCTTGCCGCAATACCCGCATTTCGTTGAGTTACACATCTGGATTCCCCTTTTGCGCCAGCAGGTAGCACAGGCGGCGAAGAATCACTTCGAAGAAATTGAGTTTTACGGCCTGCTGCCGTCCTGGTTTGCGTGCGAAATCAATCATTCTCACCCTCGTTTGCCTTATCGCCGGCCAGCGGAACGTTTAAACCTGATGCGCGTTAATCTCTCCACCTCATCCGACTATTCGTATGCCGTCGGCGGCTACTTCGTGGGCTCCATGCCTGGGTGGTTCGTAGTGCGTCTTGGTGAGTTAGATTAAACACAAAGTTTAAGTCTTAGTCAACATAATGAGTAATTTTAAATAAACAAAATGTTTAAATGGTGCTTGTGAAGAGTAAAATTTTGTTCTTTGGAGGCAAAAAAATTCGACGTAATGGTACGGGCAGGCAGTCCGGGAAATGGGCGCTTAGTACAAAAGATGTGCTAGTTATTCGAGGGGCATAAAAAAAGGCCACTTTAGGGCCATTTCTTATAGTAGGTCTTTACGAATCATCGCTGAAAAGAGTACTCAATCATCCTGCGAACGAATCCGGCCTTTCATATATTTATCATATAGTTCGTCCAGCTCTTTCAGGCGAAGTGCAAAGATGCGAAGCATGTTCTGTTGCTCTTCTTCGGGAAGCTGACGGTAAAGTTCCAACAGGCGTTGTTCGTCCGGCTTCAGTCCATCTTTTTCGCCAACATCTTGGCCAAGCAGCCACTCAAGGCTCACCCCAAGCGCATCCGCCAGCTTAATCGCTGAGCTTTTACCAATTGTCCCACGAACGAACCAGTTATTGACCGACTGAGCACTGACGCCACAAATACGGGCCATGTCTGATTTGGTCAACTTCTTGAGCTCAAGAACCTCGTTAAGCCGCTGAACTTGTGGATGGTTAATCTGATGAGTTTTTTCTTTCATGGACGAATTCTAAACCAAATGTTTATTAGCTCAATATTCAAAATGTTGACATAAACATAAACAATATGTTTAATTGCGTTGTTGTTACAGGAGCTATTTATGAGAGCAATTGATAAAGCAATTACCAAAGCAGGAACTGCTACGCGCTTAGCCCAACTGCTAACCGTAAGCGCCATGACTGTTAGTCATTGGAGAAATCGATATCAGGGCGTCGTCCCGGCAGATCGAGTTTTGCAAATTTATGGGGTTACCGGCGTAACTCCGCACGAACTGCGCCCAGATCTCTACCCAAATCCAACAGACGGTTTACCCAAACAGGAGCCTTAACCATGCAGACTGTTTCACATCAACAGAGTAGCAGAGCTTCCTCTAATCCAATGATATTCCCGTGTCATCAAAGCGAACCGGCAGCAGAGGATATCGATCATCGCGATATTTGTTCTGCGGTTCGGGCGTGGGCAGCGGCAGAAGGACGCATAGCTGTCGCTCTTCAGATCCAAGAGGCGGCAGAAGAGCTTCAGCTTAATGGCGTGGACTTCTCAGGCCAGGCCGATGTCTGGAACGTGAAGCTGTTCCGCTGGCTCGACAACAAAGAAGACTCCGCATCGTACCGAAAGAACGTCGAACAGCTGGTGCCAGCGATCATGTCCGTATTACCGCTTCGATACCGCGACCGCGTTGTTAAAAACGACTCGTTTGCATACCGGATGGCCAGGTTGGAAAAAGAGGTAAGTGAGGCGAAGCAAGCTCTGATGCTCGATGCACCGAAGAAGGAAAAGCTGAAGGAGTTAGGAGAGGGTATTTTTGAGATGTTCCGTGTCGATCCGGACCTTACTGCACCGCTGCTGGCGATGGTGACAACCATGCTGGGGGCAATATGAATACTCCAGAAAAGGCGAAAGCCGGTCTGCGCTAACAGAACCGACTTTCAGTTGCAAAAACGGAGTGTAATTGCGGAGCTAAGTATGTCAAACACAGCTGAAATTATCAATTTCCCCCACAGAACCGAACAACCGGGAGGTCGTATGGCCGACCTGTCGAACGGGTATACCAAGGTCGCTAACGAGATCCAACAGCTAAAGCCTCGTCTGAGAATGTCAGGCCGGGAGTGGCAGTGTTTTGAGGCGGTGATCTGGCTTACCTACGGCTGGAACAAGAAACAAGACCGCGTTACGAACACGGTGATCGCTGAGCTTACAGGGCTGAGTGATTCGCATGTCTCTGATGCGCTCAAATCGCTCGCAGAACGCAAAATTATATTCAGTCAAAAGCAGGGCGTGATGAAAACTGTCGGTATAAATACTGACCTTTCTGCCTGGATTTTAGACAAGCCGAAATCGGGAAAAGTGTTACCGAAAACGGGAAAAACCTTCCCGGAAACGGTAGACACCCAAGACTATAACAAGAACAATATTAAAAGATCCTCGTCTCGGAATTCTGACGAATCCCGAAACCAGAAAACTCAAAAGTTTCTCTCACGCCACCCAGAAGCCGCCGCCGGGATATACACCCCGGCAGGTAAATCATGGGGATCCGCTGACGACCTCAAGGCCGCTCGCTGGATTTACGACAGGCTTCTCACCGTCAACGCATCGCTATCTGAACCCAACTGGGCTGAATGGGCAAACACCATCAGGCTGATGCGTGTCCAGGATAAGCGTACGCACTACGAAATCTGTGACCTGTTCCAGTGGGCTAACCGGGACGAGTTCTGGAAAGACAACATCCTGAGCCCTTCGAGTCTGCGCAAGCAGTGGGATCAGCTCACCACCAAACGGCTGCGCGCAACCGGAACGGCAAAACCTTCCCGGGGCGGCATCGACCTGCACAACACCGACTGGATTGACGGGGTGCTGAAATGAAAAACTTAGCCGAGAGCATTCGCAATTTTGACCGGGAACAGGCGCGCCGCGTAGCGCATAACCTGCCTGAGCAGTACACCGAGCGCGAACAAATGCAGCAGGTGGCGCAGATTATTAACGGACTATTCGTGCAGCTGGCGGCCGCGTTCCCTGCCAGCCTGGTCAATCGGAGCCAGGAAGACGTGAACGAGATCCGCCGACAGTGGGTGTTGGCGTTCAAAGAAAACGGTATTACAACCCTGGACCAAGTTGAAGCCGGGATGCGCATGGTACGCCGTCAGGAACGCCCATTCCTGCCTTCGCCAGGCCAGTTCATCAAGTGGTGTAGGGAAGGGCGCTGCGTGCTGGAGATCACCACCGCTGACGTAATGGCTGAATACTGGAAGTGGCGTAAGCTGGTGTTCCGGTACCCGAGCAGTGAGCAGTATCCGTGGCCAAAGCCGGTTTATTATCACATCTGCCTTGAGTTGCGGCGCCGCGGAACAGATGGCCAGTTGAGCCATAAAGAGCTCGAGCGTGAGGCCAGCGACATTCTGGATATGTGGGAAAAGCGGGTGCTGGCCGGGAAACCGATTCCGCCTGTTCGTCGGGCGCTGACTGCGCCGCTATCGCCGAAGGGGCCGACACCGGCGGAGTTGCTTAAGGCGAAATATGAGAGTATGAAAGCTGATGGCAGGGCATAGGGAGGAAATGGTCCGCTTTGAACGAGGTAGGGACATCGAAGCGCCGGTACTGATAGTGGATTTGGCTACTTAAAACATTACATTTGCTATTGTGGGTGCTACATACATAAAATTGAATGCAGTAAGCATAGATATTTGTACAGTAGGTTTCTCTGAGGGCTAGATTAATCAAAAAGATTTAGATAATATTGCAGTGTTAAATTAAGAAGCTAGCGGTGTTTAGCTTTAAATGCGTTATTTGAGTTAGTACATTATAACAAATTAGCGCTTTTTTATGCTTGGAGAGCCAAAATGTTAGAGCCACCAAAGAGTTATAATGAAATGTTGCCTCTGCTACATAAGGCAACTTTTATTACAACGTTTATATTTTATTTTTTATTGGTTATTTATGGCTACATCCCATTGGTTGGCATTAATGCCAAATACATTCCTCCCATCAAAGACTACGAAGAGTTTATTAAATGGATCTTAACATTCGGTATATTGCCAATTGCATTTTCGATTTTTTGGTCCGTGATTAGTGGGGCCTTAGATCTTCATAATAACGTTGCAAAAATTCTTGGAATAAGAAAGGTCTGGGATAAATATCTAATTATTAGACCATTAGCCAAAGTTGCAGGCGTGACGAGAGAATTAACTAGTGATGAATCATATAAGGTAATGAGTAAACTGTATTACCCAGAAGTCAAAGAGTTAAAAGATAAACATTACGTTGAGCTTTTCTGGAATAAAGTTTATTACTTTTGGGTTTTCTTTGAACATACAGTAATTGCATTTATTACTGTTTTGGTGATTAGTTTCGCTAAATTAACTGATTTGTTATCTGTTACTGGTTCTTTGAATAATCTTTGGTTGTGGGTTATTTTCCTTGTAATATTCAACCTTCTTATTTTCTTAGCATCTGTCAAACCAAGAACTGAAAGTCAAGTAAGACAGATATCTGATGAAAAAATAAAAGAATTCTTTAATGTCAATAATATTTTTTAAATGGAGCTGGTTTTGAACTATAAGATAGATGGAATAACCATTCGTTCAGAAAATGCGGCCAAGCCGCATACAATGCCATCTGGTTATCTTTGCAATTATATTAAAAACTCTAAAAAAAATGGCAAAGCCCTTGATTTCGGATGTGGAAAACTTAGATATTCAGAACAATTAGTAAATAAATTTAATGTTGTGACTTTTCTTGATTCACGAAAACAGCTTGAAAGAGTTCAAATTATTAGGGGTGTAAAAACCACAATTCCAGAATATGTGGCTAATAACTATAAAAATTCTAATGCTGTTCCTTTTGAAAATGTAGATAAAATAACAGATCAATACGACTTCATACTCTGCGCCAACGTGCTTTCCGCAATTCCATGTAAAACCACAATTTACAAAATCATCAGTTCCATTAGAGAGTTGTTAAAGAGTGATGGCGAGGCAATGATTGTTAATCAATACAAAAGCTCTTATTTCAAGAAGTATGAAACTGGAATTAAACATTTGCATGGATATATATACCAAAACTTTCGAAATGCTTCCTACTATGGTCTGTTGGATGAAAGGGTTGTGAGTGAAATTTGCTTAGAAAACAATTTGTCAATAATCAAGTCATGGAGCAAAGCAGGCAGTTCATATGTAATTGTTGGTAAAAATAAAGAGATTTAGTATATTGCAACAAATTCTAAGAAAGTGCCATTTACTTATTACTACTTAGTTCGCCGGAGGCGGGGCAACATGTGCCACTCCCACAAGATATGTCAGCTGGTAACATTCTCGTTAAGATGCGGCGCTTGTGTCTCATACTGGAAAACTAATTAAGAAGTCTACTGAAAGCCTGATTACCCAGGCTAATGATCCCTAGAGATTTCTAAGGCGAAATAATCACATTTGTCTTCTCCAGGTGTTATAACCGAGTTTCAAATCGCCACCACTGGCGGTAAAGAGGCATCTCATGAAATTACGCATCACAAGAGCAATCGGCCTCATCAAGTTCTCGCCACGTTGGGTTAAGGTTATCTGTTTACGATTGACTAAATACGAAATTGAGCGCTCCCTCAACGCACTTCTGGCCACAATTGATGAATATGAGCTCTCTACGGAGCAAGTCAAAGCAGGTAATGACTCCAACTTATTGATAGTGTTTTATGTTCAGATAATGCCCGATGACT
>ERZ773269.1323-NODE-1323-length-23906-cov-4.392688_pt1 | contig 23906 bp, 17 predicted proteins | sample MGYA00511958_ERZ773269 | MGnify/ENA primary metagenome ERZ773269 (study PRJEB29015, sample SAMEA2737761) | human gut metagenome | biome: human gut; feature: human-associated habitat; material: faeces | place: China | collected 2012 ... | reverse complement strand
AAAATTAGAAATGTACATGCTTAATAACGGTAACATAGGAGGTATTACAGCCTATAACGGAACAGCCGGCCAGTTGAGTGAATGCGTATCCGGAAAATGGTTCTTAAATAACAAATCTGAGGCAATCGGAGTTGGTACTGGTGGAATCATTGGTATGAATGAGTCTCAAAAAGATCTGAGCAAACTGGTAAACGGTGCTTTTGTCGGCAGACAGATCGGAAGTGGAAACACGAACCGTTTTGCCGGAGGAATCATCGGAAATCAGAACAATGCTACCGGCAGTGACTGGCTGATTGAAAAATGTATCAATTATGGTACCATTTATTGCTACAACAGCCATTATTCCGGTGGCATTATGGGACAGTGGACCGGAACCGGAGGAACGATCCAGAATTGCCGTAATTATGGAAACCTTCAGACTACATTTGCCGCAAATTGGGTCGGAGCATCCGGCGGTATTGTAGCTCAGCTATACCATGCAAATGAAAATAACGAATATAACATTATCAGTTGTGAGAATTATGGAAGCATTTATAAGAGTGCGGGTTCAGGCGGAAGCGGAGCGAATGACAGTGCAGGAATTTTAGGAAATATTACGACATATCAGGTAAGTAATGTTTCGAATGCAAACCGCTTTACAGTCAGAATATTGGATTGTATGAACGGACCGGGAGTCAGCATTTATTCAAATTCTATGGCTTCAGGAATTTTCGGATTCCTTTCCTGCGATAATGCATATGATAATGCAATTATAAAATCTACACCAAATGTTAAAATGCAGATTGAACGATGCAGAAATTATGCGAGATATTTATTTGGAAACAGCTTCGTTGGAGGCATTTTTGGTGCACGTTATGATGGCTGGAGCAACAACACAATTGTAAATGATTGTTATTCGCCTAGCTTTGGAAATCAAGATTATAATAAAACAGGAAATCCTATTTATTCGAATGGAATCAGCAGAGGAAGTCAAAAACCGACGTCCATGAGTGCTGAAAATAGAAAAAATAATTTCTTTTATGATGGAATAGGGGGTCAGACTAAAAGAAAACAGGACGGCTATCTGGGCGCAGATTTCACGATTGGAATTAAGACTACTGATGGAACAATTATAAAAGGATCTGATCAATCACAGAATATAGTGAGAGTTTCGGATGATAAGCTTAGTTTTGGCAAGATTATAGAGAATACTCAGATTATGAGAAAAGCAGATGACGGAGCATACGTTGTCACGCAAATATATTCAGGAGTGAACTCGATTAACGGAGCAAATTGTTATATAGATCAGGATGGATACATAAAAGACGGTTCAGGTACAAGAATTGGACAGGTGCTTTATTATGTAGGTAATGAGCAGTATCCAAATCACGATAATATTTATTATATTGGAGCAACCATCACAGATCCTTCCAAGAACTTACTTGCATATAATTCCCGTGAAAGTTATCGCCGTCTGGAAGGTGTAGAAAAGGAGAAAAATGAACTCCTTGCACCGGCTTCGGCTGAAGCAAAAGTGGAAACCGGTAAGATAACTGTAAAAGTCGTACCACAAACAATGGACAATGCACGAAATGGAAGCGAACTGTATGATAGCACGACAGCATGCGATCCATTCATGTATGAAGTGCGGGTGACAAACGGAACGAATGAAAAGATTTACAAGATTTATTCCGAAAACGAAAACTTTTCTATTTCGAAAGAAATAACAGGAAAGGTAAAGATTTCTGTTCGCGCAGTCAGTATGTTTGACGATGTGGAGCCTTCGAAGTGGTATGATCTGCCGGAACAAAGTATCAACAAAGTACTTCCGGATCCGGATGTAAGGATTGAACTTATTTCAAAACAGAATGCAGATAACAACCATGTTTACCGGTTTGTACTCAATAATCTGGATGAATACAATGCAACAGATGAAAATGGTAACGCTATTTATCCAAACTGGCAGGTGAAGATCAAGGTTGCAGGAATTGGTGATCTGACGCTGAATGCATCGAATCCGGCAGGAACAATGAAAGTGGCACACAGAGAAGACGGGGCTTATACTTACCAGATGACAGCCCAGGCATCTACTACAAGTGGAACAACCATGGCAGAGTCGTCCAAAGAGATTTCCACAGCGACACAGCTCCCAGGATACAGACCGCCAATTACTTTGAAGGAATGGAATCCACAGTTGGTACAGAACGTAACGGTTACAGGAACAACACTGGATGATCTTTCTGTAAAAGTAGAGCTGGATGCCAAAAATCAGAAAATGAATCCCCCGCCAATCTACCGTGCAGAGTTGATCGGTACGTGGAATGGTGAAGATAACGTTGTATTTGCAAAAGAAGATATTCTGACCGTATCGGCCGGAAAAGCTTCTGCAACATTTACAAATCTGCCAGAGTACATAGGGCAGGCAAGTAACTTAAGAGTACGCATCTGGTATGCATCTTCTGGTCTTGGTCCGGTATATACTTATTACGATGTAGATGCCAGCCAGATTACAGAAGCAAATGTAAAAGAACTGACAGATGTGGATGAAAATGGAACTGCACAGTGGACGTACTCACACAGCACGACACTGGAAAACTATGCAGGATATTTTACAAATTATCAAAATGTAACATCGAAGCTTTGGGAGTGGCTTCCGGCACCTGTGCTTGAAGGAGCAGATTTGGATACATATCTGGAGCCGGTCATCGGAACCAATGGTGAGATGTTGTATACCTTTACATGGGATGCTGATATAGCAGGCACTTCATCACCGGAATATCAGGTATCTATGATAGGTGTTGATGCATCTGGCAGAGAAGTGAAGATCGATCTTGGAGATGCTTATACAGGAGGCAAGTCACTGACAGTTGACGGTACAGACTGGAATTACTCCAAGGTAAAACTGAAAGTGACACGCGTTGGAAAGAATACGTCTGCAGTAAAACAGATCGGCCTTGCAACAACCGGAACTTACAATGTAAAACAAAGACTGGAACAGCCATCACAGTTGACAGCCGAGAATCCGGATACCAATGAATTGAACTACAGATTATCTTGGTCACAGATCACATCAGAGGAAGGCTGTAACGGATATCAGGCATATATACGTGTATATGATGACAAAGAAAAACTTGGTGAAGAGAAAGAACTGGGTACTCAGATTCCAACTGCGCAGAATGCCAGCGGTACATATAGCGAAGATGTGGATCTGGAAGCATATGCAGGTAAGCGTGTAGTCATTTATCTGAAAGCAAAAGCAGCTGCAGACAGTGCGTACCTTGACAGTGTGGCAGGTATTACAAATGAACTTGAAATACCAACCCGTTTGCCGAAACCGAAGGTTACATGGCAGACAAACTGGACACATCACGCGGACAACTATATTACAGCAGATGCATTTACAAATGGAGGAATGACCGTTACTCTTACACCGAATGATAATGCCAGCGTACCGCCGGGAGGCAGTGCATATCTATTAAAGGCTTATGTCTATGACAGCGCGGCAAAAGCAAAAGCGGCAACACAGACAGACCCGGGAGATTATGTTCAGGCATATCCAATCGAAGGGTCAGTTGCACAGATGGAAGTGACGAATCATAAGTATTCACATGACATGCAAGGACTGTCAATCCAATACGCCGGAAAATGGATTGTATTTTACGCAAGAATTTCATCTGGTGGCGGAAATATCAGTTCCGAGTGGACGAAGTCAGACAGCTACAGACTTCCGTATGTAAAACTTCGGTCACCACAGGTTGAGTCAAATGAAGCCGATACAGAGCTTACGGCAAATGTTTCAACAACACCGGAGGTTGCGGGAGAAGATAAGGTATGGACAGCGAAGCAGACGGTACTGAGCTGGAACAGTGTAGATTGTGCAGATATATTTACACTGAATCTGAATGGAACCATTAAAGATGCGTCAGCCCAGGGAGGTAAGACACAACTGGACAAAAAGGTCCGTATTATAGAAACTGCGGATGGAGTACAGGTTCAGGTATACCATCTGGTTGAGGTTCAAAAAGAGATAAACGGTGAAATAAGGACTGTGGAAGAATGGCAGTGGGTAACAATTGACGAGAATGACACTGCAAGTCAGTATCCGGAAGGGACACCGGAGACAGAAATCCACCACGAATTCGACATTACCGACTACAGTGTGAAGATTACATCCGCATACAAAGCGGAAAATGGTTCCACACCGACTTACGAACTCACACTTTCAACAAAGCTTGATGTTGTGAAGAATGCAGATGGTACATACAGTTATACCTTAAAGCTTCCGGATGTGTCAGATGTCAAAGCAGAAGATGGAAATGTAGAACATACGAACCTCCATATTTCTAACAGCATGGTCTTTAAGGCAAATGTGACAGAGAATATTGAAGAAGATCATATCATTCAGAAGAGTGGGGCTTATGTGGAGTCTGACGAGACGAAGGTCGAGTGGAAGAACAACTAAAGGAGAAAGAATTTATGAAATGTAAAGGCTGGCAGCAATTGCGGGCAAATGCAAAAAACGGAATATCGATGGCACTTGTGCTTTGCGTATCTGCATTTTTTATTGCATTTGCTGCTGCCATCCTGTACACAGCAGGAATGCTGACTGCCCAGTCGAATCAGCGATTAAAAGAAGAACGATGCTATCAACTGGCAAAAAGTTATTCAGATGTGCTGAAAAATGAGCTGACAAAATATGACAAAAAGTATACAGATGATGGAAGTACGGTTGGAGATGGAACTTTTTACGCGTTTGCAAATAAATTCCTTGATGATGAAAAATATCTAGAGTATAATTCTGACTATAAAGATAGCACAAAGTACAATTTTGTCGAAGATGGTTCGAATTTGTCTGATATATCTAGTTCTCCGTTGTCAGATAAAGGTTATGGCAACATTTCCGTGACGTTAAAAAAGGAACAGAACAGTGATGAAAATGTAGATAAAATTTTGAGTGGTGGTGAGATTACCGGCTCTTCAGGAGGAGATTATTCCAGTGCAATCAAGAACATTGAGAATACGACAGTCCGCCAGTACATATTTACGGTAGAAGTGACTGCATATTATGAAGATGCTGCTTACACATATCGTACAGAGTATACGAGAGCGGAGAAATATCCGGTCACATTTACACATAATGGCAATACAATTGTGTGGGTGGCAAATGCGGCAGGTGGCGGCACATGGAAAGTCGGTAACAGTAGTGGAGCTGTGTATACAATTGATGATAATACGCCAATCCATTACACGTATAACCGAACAGCATCAACCTCCTGCCGATTTGAAGAGAACATATATCAGAATAGTCAGGAAGGAGGAGATACGAGTGCGGCCAATTAAGAAATCAAGGGCGAATGCCGGCGAAACGTTGGTAGAAGTAGTAGCCAGTATCTTTATATTCCTGATATTAATGGGAATCCTACAGGGGGCAATTACTTATAGCAGTAATTCCCTGAAGAAAAATAAAGAAATTCGAAGTGACAATGCGAAAATCATGGAAGCATTGCAGAATACAGAAGTAACTTCTGTAGAGCGCAATAAGAGCATTGATTTTAACGCGACAAACTCCGATATGTCGATCAAAGGAAATCATGTGTTTTCGGTAGCAACGGATTTGAATAAAAAGATTGTGGCTTATACGGATTCAAAAGGAGAAGAACAGACAACCATGTTCTACATTTATGGAAGTCCGGATGCAGACGCATCACAGAGTGATGCACAGGTACATACAACACCAGAGGGTGGTGGCAATTCGTGATATTAACAGATAGAAGACAAGCTGGAAAAAGAAAAGAACAATTGTCATGTGCGAAGAACCTTGTGAAAGACCGAAAAGGAACAACGCTTGTAGAGACAATGGTCACGCTATTTCTCATCAGTATTCTGATGGCAATGGCGGCAAGCGCCTTAAGCTCCGCCTCCAGAATATTTGTCAGGATCCAGAAGACCCAGTATGCACAGTCTGTTTTAGATACAACTATGACGGAACTTCGGACGATCACAAAGGACGCGGCCGGGTATGTAAAACTATATGAAAGAACAACCGCGGTGGAAGAGCAGTATGGTGGTTCCAAAGGGACGAATACAAAAGGGAATGCAATTGAATTCATGACTCCGGAAGGTTTTGTAGAATTAGTGTCTGCCAATGGCTGTTCAGAGACAGAGATCCATATAGGTGATAAAACAACAGGAACAGCAGATGCAGTTGAAACAGGGCAGTTACTGACCCGGTATTACTTTCGAAACAGTAACACCGGACAATATATCTTTACTCAGAATGGAAAGCCCGTCGCAAGAGCCGTAGCAAATGTGTTCACAAAAGGCTTTTATATGGGCAATTACGTAGAGGTAGAATATTCGTATCCGGCAAATGTATCGGATGGAAGCAAGATAAGCAGCATTACAGCAAAAGTGACTGTCTATTCGGAGTATGATAAAGCAACAAAAAGTTTAAAAAATGTGATGGCAACTGATACAGAAGTTCTGGAATTCCGCAATCCAATCACAGTAAAAGGAAATGCAGATTCCGCTATCACAGCAATTCATGAATAGATCATATTAATAATGGTATGAACGCTTGCACCGAGGCGTTTATATAGATTCTCAAAAGAAAAAAGCAATAAGGAGACGAGAAAAATGTTTAAGAAATTAAAAGAGAAAAAAGGATTCACATTAGTAGAGCTGATCGTAGTATTAGTAATCCTGGCAATCCTTGCAGCACTGCTGATCCCGGCACTGACAGGTTATATTGATAAGGCAAAGAACAAATCAGTTATAGCAGAAACACGTCAGACTGTAATGGCAGCTCAGACATTATATGATGAAGAGTATGCAAAGGTTAAAACAGGTGGTACTGTATCATTTGGTTCAGAAGACGGAGATAAGAAGATTGCATTAGCAACTGTTGCAAAACTTGCAGAAGTAGACACAGCTAATGTTATTAGCATTGCAGTAGATAAAGATAAAAACAAAATTTCTGAATTAGTGTATGATAATGGACAGAAGAAGTGCACATATAAACCAGCAGATTCAGCAACTAATACTGATGGTGATTATAATGTAGAAACTTCTACAAGAAAATAGTTACTTTTTAAGAAAGGCATGAACTCATGACCCAACAACAGTATGAATCAAAAGTTACCCCAATTAAATATCGTTGGATCAAGAGTGTGCTTACGATCTTAATTATTATCCTGCTTGCGATAGTGACAGTGATACCCGGAGCGCTCCGACTTTTACATCGGGCAGACGCTCAAGTGGCTCTGGGGCATGCAAAATCGGTGCGGCTAGCGCTCCAGGTAACTGGACAGGAATGCTATGGCAGGAGTGGTACTTTTTTCGACGCTTCCCAGGAGGGAGGCGTCGCTGAGAGTATCCGGACAGAAGTGCTTAATTTAAGCAAAGCACCGGGAGATTTCTGGGTGCTTCAGATGGCAGAGGACGGATATACCGTTGAAAAGTTCGTATACCGGGAAGGTGATTACACCGTCTGGTACACATTAGAGCCAAAATCATATACGGTCTACTATCAAGACTATATGGCTGGCAAAGAAGAATAAGACAGATGAGTAGAATAACATGTTAATTGTATTAGAAAGTATTTTATGGGTGATCCGGTTCTTTTTCGGAGCCTGTATCTTTAGTTTTTTGAATGTGGTGATTGACCGCTTGCCAAGAGGAGAGAGTGTGGTAAACGGAAGAAGTCATTGTACGAATTGTGGCAGAGTATTACATGCATGGGAACTGATCCCGTGTGTCAGCTACATTTTCCTGCGCGGACGATGTGCAGGTTGTAAAAGCCGCATTCCGGGAAGAGATTTTTTCGTGGAAGTGATTGGCGGCGCAGCATTTATCGGCTGTGGAATTCGTTATGGCTGTGGCAGTTTTGGATTGTTATCAATGCGTGGTATAGTCATGTTGATTTATTTTGGAATACTACTTGTGGTAGCCCTTATTGATTGGGATACCCAGATTATTTATGATAGATTTCATATTTTTATATTGATATTAGCAATTGCAAATATATGGCTCGTTCCGGAGCACGGGCTTATAGACAGGCTGATCGGAGCGCTGATCATCTCTGTTCCGATGCTGCTTCTGGCACTTGTGATCCCGGGAGCATTTGGCGGCGGGGATATCAAGTTGATGGCGGTCTCCGGAGCATTTCTTGGGACAGGACCGGTAGTGTGCGCCATGTTTTTCGGGTTGCTGACAGGAGGCGCTTATGGAGCATTTATGCTAAAGAGCAAGAAATTAGGAAAAAAAGATGTATTTGCATTCGGACCATTTCTTGCATTCGGACTGGCGCTGGCGGCATTATATGGAGATCAGATCGTTACATGGTATCTGCATTTTTTATAAAGAGTTCTGAACAGTTACTAAAGAGATAAAAATCAGGTATAGATAAAATAGAAAGAAAGAGGAAGTTCGCACATGGCACGTTTTAAATACGTCGCAAAGGATATGAGTGGCAAGGTTCATAAGGGCACTGTGGAGGCAGCATCCGAGAATGCGCTGACGCAGCAGTTACGGGAAGAGAACCTCTATCTGGTTGAAGCGAAAGATTTAAATGGAGCAAAAAAGCATAAAAAGTTAAAAGCGAAGCAGCTTGCAGCCTTTTGCCGGGAACTGTCCGCACTTCTGGCATCAGGAGTCACGCTTGTAAGGGCGCTCGACATCATTTCCGAGCAGGAAGGAATGAACAAAGACGAGCGGGATATTTATAAGGATGTGTTACAGGATTTGAAACGCGGTATCAGTCTGTCTGATGCCATGGAATCCAAGGAATGCTTTCCGGATCTGATGATCGGAATGATCCGTTCCGGTGAGGGAAGCGGTAACCTGGATCTGGTGACACAGAGATTATCGATTCAGTATGAGAAGGATTATAAGCTGACCCAGCAGGTGAAGTCAGCCATGACTTATCCATGTATTTTGCTGGTGCTCTGTGTTGTAATTGTGATTTTGATCGTAACCTTTATTCTGCCACAGTTTCAGAGTCTGTTTGATCAGATGGAAAGCCTTCCGATGATTACGAATATTTTGATCGCGGTTTCCAACTTTCTTGTTCAGAAATGGTATATTGCATTATTGACCGTTGCAGTGATCGTTGCACTGATTCGTATCATTGTCGGAATTCCGGCAGTGCGAAGAGGCGTAGACTGGATGAAGGTTCATATGTGGGGCTTTGGTAAGTTGTTCAAAGTTGTTTATACGGCACGTTTTGCCAGAACACTGAGCAGTCTTTACTCCAGTGGTATGCCCCTTGTTTCAGCCGTTGGAGTGGCTGCAAAGACGATTGGAAATGGTTATGTAGAGTCTCAGTTTGACGAAGTTATCACAATGGTCCGTGGCGGAGTGCCGCTTTCACAGGGGCTGCGTGAAGTAGACGGATTGCTAAAAAAACTGTCCAGCACGATTCTGGTCGGAGAAGAAAGCGGACGTCTGGATGTGATGCTGGATTCCATTGCAGAGACATTGGAAGCGGATGCAGAACAGGCTACAAAGCGGATGGTTACGCTTCTGGAGCCAATCTTGATTATATTTATGGCGCTGATCGTCGGCTGTATTATGATTGGAGTTATGCTTCCAATCTATCAGTCTTACTCAGCAATCGAAAATGCGTAATTATGAAGGAGGAACTTACAGGTGAGCGATACTGTTATTGTTTTACAGGAAGAATGTATTTTGGCTGCAAGTGGAAAAGCAGGACGAAGACCAAAAATCAGCAGGACAGACATGATTCCGACCGAAGTTCACACAGATCCTTTTGAACAGTGGAAAAGGGCACTTCTTGCATATAAGGAAAAGGAGCATCCAGGTTCTGTAAAGCTTGTGCTTCCATCCAATTATTCATCCACACGAATTTCACAGATTCCGTTTGCAACAGGTAAGCAGCTTACAAAGATGGCAGAACATGTTGTTTCAGAGTCTGCAGCAGAAGGAATTGTAGATTATGGTATTACGTATGCAGATAAAAAGCAGGGCGTGACCGTATGCTGTGCCAGCGTAGAAGAAAATATTTGTAACAGGCTTTTAGCAATGTGTGAGGAGATAAATCTTCCGGTGCGTGCAATTACTGTGCCTATGGAAGCATACTTAAGAGGGCTGTCCCAGTTAAAGACTTATGCCAACAAGACGGCTATCTTCTTGTTTTTTGAGGACTCTGGTGTGACCAGTATCCTGTATAAGAACGGAGTATATCTGTATTCTACAAGAAGCCGTATCTTCAGCGAGCGCGGAACGCTGGATTTTGGGACAGAGATTGTCCGGAACATTTCCGGTATTGTACAGTTTTATGCAACGACAACGTCTGGAATCCCGATCACAGACATTTATTATGCAGGCTGTATGGAGGATGATTTTGAAGTATGCCTCGATGGAATCCATATGATGAACCTTCAGGCAGCTTTGCTTCAGGTGGATGCGGTTTATGAAACCCAGGGAAATCCAGAGGATTGGCTTGTGTGTGCCGGAGCATTGGTGGATGATAAGACGAAGCAGGTCAATCTCTATCAGAAATGGAAGAAGTCCGGCGGTATGGACAAAGTGGTGGAGAAAGAAAGCTTTGTAAAACATATCGTCCCACCGGTGATCACATTGGCTGTATGTATGGCTTTATTTGGAGCAGTATCTGTCTGGAATCTGCTTGAGAGTAAGAAGATTGATGACATCAATGACTGGATCAACGACAGTCAGATCCAGCAGCAATATCAAGAGGCAGATGAGGTCATGAAAGAGAGCGAGCGTTTAGTTGAGCAGAAGCGCCAGGTGGAGCAGATGAAGCAGAATCTGGCAACTTATCCAGATCTGGATGCAGATATAATAGGCAGAATCGCGGATGCCAGCGGAAGCACCATGAGTGTGGAAATTAAGTCCATGGATGCAGAAACAGGGCTTCTTACATTTCATGCGGTGAGCAGTGCAGTCATTGATATTCCGGAATATGTCAATAAACTAACGCAGACAGGATTATTTTCAAGTGTAGATTATAGCGGCTATCAGTATCAGGACGGCGAATACACGCTGGATCTGTCCTGTATACTAAAGGCTATAGATGCAGGAGGTGACAAGTAATGAAGCTGGAAACGGAATTAAAACCAGGGGATATTGTATTATTAAAGGTGCTTGCCTGCATATTGATCTTATTTTTTACACTTCGCTTTCTTGTATTTCCAGGGTTGGAGAAGAACCAGGATCTGCAGAATGAGAAAGAACAGGTAGAGCAGACGAAGCAGGAGATGCAGGATACAATCAAACAAAAGAGTATTGTTGAAAAGAAAATCGTAAAGCAAAAAGCAGAGCTTGTGAATGCTTCGCAGGGATTTTATGATTTGCTTGAGAATCAGCAGGTTGATGAACTGGTGACAGGAATTGCGTTAAAGCACAATTTAAAACCAGTGTATCTTAAAATCGAAGGAACCGAAGCAGGAGTACCGGCAGCTTATCAGACTGTCACACAGACGGACGAGTCCGGTGCCCAGACGGCAAAATCTGCACAGGAGGAGCTGGATGAGAACAACCAGGAGTCTTCATCTGATACAGATTATGAACCGGAAGTTGTCTTGCAGTATGTAAATACAACGACGGTGTCCATGACTTTACAGGGAAATGAGCCGCAGATCCGGGAAATGTTAGATGATATTGCCAGAAATTATCCGGGGGTGCAGGTGCGTTCCTTTGATATGAATGAAAATACTTATGTAGATTCCAGTTTGCAGCAGGTTTCACAGAATAACTGTGAATGTATACTGGCTGTCTATACTTGTGGTCAGCTTGGTACTACTGCATCCGGAGAGGAGAACTAGAAGTGAGAACAAATCTGAGAATTGGAGAAATCCTGGAAGATAAAGGGTATGTCACCGCAGAGCAGATCGGACAGGCTCTTGCGTATCAAAAAGAGCATAGAGATAAACGAGTCGGCCAGATATTGATGGAGTTGGGATTTGTAACCGAGAATCAGGTATTAGAGGCATTGGCAGACAGGTTGCGTCTTGAAATCGTAGATGTGGCGCAAATCCCGGTTGATCTTAAAGCGGTCGGAATGATCAATCGCGAGCTGGCAGAGAAGAATCTGATTCTTCCGGTCAGTGTAAAAGAACATAGTATGGTTCTTGTGACCAATGATCCACTGAATTACTTTGCCCTGGAAGAAGTCAGACAGCAGACAGGCTGCCACCTTGAAATTCAGCTCAGTGAGGAAGCACCATTAAAAAAAGCAGTATCTTATTATTATGCAGAGGTTCATGCAAGAAAAGCAGCAAAGCAGGCAAATGTAGGATTCTCAACAACAGATGCAGATGAGCTGGAAATCGAAAATCTGGATAATCCGGATGAAGCACCGATCATTCAGCTTCTTAATAGCCTGATCGAGCGTGCAATTAAAGCGGAAGCCAGTGATATTCATATTGAACCATTTGAGCAAGAGACAAATGTGCGGATGCGTATTGATGGTGTGGTATCGGAATATGTTAAGATACAGAAAAATATTCACGGACCACTGATTGCCCGTATTAAGATTTTGGCAAATCTGGACATCGCAGAGAAGAGAATTCCTCAGGATGGACATTTTCGGGTAGCGCTTGGAGACGGACAACAAGTTAATATCCGTGTATCGGTACTTCCGACCGTATTTGGTGAGAAGGCAGTATTGCGTATTATGGCAGCAACGTCTCATCTGGATCATGCAGATCATTTTGGAATGGATGAGTACAGTTATAACCTGTTCAGACCGCTTCTGGATTATCCGAATGGAATCATTTATATTACAGGACCGACTGGAAGTGGAAAATCTACGACACTTTATATGATATTAGATTACCTGTCAGGCAGACAAGTGAACATTTCTACTATTGAAGACCCGGTGGAGAAGAATTTGCCTGGAATTAACCAGACACAGGTCAATCCAACAGCAGGACTTACATTTGATGTAGGACTTCGTGCTCTTATGCGTCAGGATCCGGATATTATCATGGTTGGCGAGACCCGTGACGGTGAGACTGCCGGAACGTCTGTCCGCGCTGCTATTACCGGACATATGGTGCTTAGTACACTTCATACTAACGATGCGGTGTCAAGTATTGTGAGACTGGAAGACATGGGAGTTGAAACTTATCTGGTCGCAAACTCTCTCGTAGGTCTGATCGCACAGCGTCTGCTCCGTAAAGTCTGCCCGAACTGTGCAAAAGAAGTAGAGACGACAGAGCAGGAGAGGATTCTTCTGGGAGAAGATGTGCGTATAGTCAAACGTGGTATGGGCTGCTCTCAGTGCAACCATACTGGATACAGGGGACGTATCGCAGTGCATGAGATCCTGGCAATTAACCAGGATATCCGAAGAATGATCATGGAGCATGAATCCGTGGAAAATATTACAAAATATGCAAGAGAACATCAGCATATGCGCACACTGAAAGAAAGCGGACTGATTCTTGTAAAAGAAGGAGTTACGACACCGGAAGAACTGATGAAGATCAGCTATGAATAAATTGAAGAATAAGAAGATAGATAGGGGAGAAGAATATGTTAGATCGAAGACAGATTCATACAGTGATCGATACGCTTATCAGGGAGGCAAGGATCCGTTCTGTCTCCGATATTCATATTACAGAGGGGATGCCTGTGTGGTACAGGATCCACGGGTGCCTGACACAGGCCAGGGACGTATTGAAGGAGTATGATATCCGTGAAGTACTTCTTGGAATGATGAATGAGAAGCAAAGAAAGCAGTTCGAAGATGGTCAGGATGTGGATTTTGCCTGGCAGACCACTGATGGCTGCCGCCAGCGAGTGAATATTTTCTGTGAACAGAAAAAAATTGCAGCAACGATCCGGCTGCTGAATCAACATATTCCGACTCTGGAAGAACTCAAAATTCCAACGACATTGTATCAGCTTTCCGAGGAGCCAAGAGGAATTATCCTTGTTACCGGACCGACAGGAAGTGGTAAGTCAACAACTCTTGCAGCGGTCATTGAGGCTATGAATCAGAAGTATGACAGACATATTATTACAATTGAAGATCCAATTGAGTATGTCTACGAGTGCAAGAAATCTCTGATCCATCAAAGAGAGGTTGGACAGGATGTGACGAATTTTGCTTCCGCACTTCGAAGTGCCCTGCGTGAAGACCCGGATGTAATTCTGGTAGGAGAAATGCGCGATTATGAGACCATCTCAGCAGCACTTCTTGCGGCAGAAACAGGACATCTTGTATTGTCTACACTTCATACAACAGGTGCAGCCCAGACGGTGGAGCGTATCATTGATGCCTGCCCGGCAGAAAGCCAGAACCAGGTGCGTATCCAGCTTGCCGGTACTTTAAAGGGAATCATAAGCCAGTGCCTGATTCCATGTGGAGGGGGCATGACCCGTGTACCTGCAACTGAATTCCTGACAGGTTCTGATGCCATCCTGAACCTGATACGTGAAGGAAAAACGCACCAGATTTCCGCTATGATGCAATCTTCAGCGGCGAGCGGGATGCATACACTGAATATGGATCTTTCCAGATTGATGCAACAGGGATATATTACAAGAGAAGAAGCAATGAAATTTACTAATAATAAAGCGGAGTTAACACAGTATATGTAAGTAAAACAAAAAACACGCTATTATGTACAGGACCGTCACAAGAGGTGATAGGTCCTTTTTTTATATAATAGGAAATTGCACATTCTTTGTTCTTCAAAAAAGAATTGAGATATTAGTAATGCTTTCGGCACCAACGCTCAAGTAGATTGATGAGCGAATAGAGAAGTGTTGCCATGAGACAGAGAAGAAGGATACTCATAAGAAGCCAATCCATCTTAAAGACCTGGCTCGCGTAGATGATTAGATATCCAAGCCCTTCTCTGGCAGCCAGAAATTCACCGATGATCACGCCTACGAGGCAGAGTCCGATGTTGACTTTCATGTTACTGATGATTGCCGGAAGAGAAAAAGGAAGTACGACTTTTAGAAGCGCGTGCCTCCGGTTCCCGCCCAGTGTATAGATGAGTTTCAGTTTTCCTGGATTGACGGTCATAAAACTGGTGTATAAGTTCAGAATGCTTCCAAAGATTGCTACAGACATTCCGGCGACGATAATTGTTGTTTTTGTTGCTCCAAGCCAGACAATAAGAAGTGGTGCCAGTGCAGACTTCGGCAGACTGTTCAGTACTACCAGGTAAGGATCCAGGATCTCTGATAACCGTCTGCTGAACCAAAGAAGAATGGTAACCAGAATGCTGGTGGCAGTGACGAGCAGGAAGCTTAAGATTGTCTCGTATAGTGTGACATTGGTGTGCAGAAAAATGCTTTTATCCAGCACCATGCCCCAGAAACATAGTGCAATCTTTGACGGACTGCTAAAGATGAAGGAGTCGATGATACCTACATTTGCAGTGAATTCCCAAAGAAAGAGAAAACTGAAAAGAATCAGAATCCGGGAGATACCGACAATGCATTTGTGCTTCTTTTGCTGTTTCAGATAGTTGATCTGATTTTCAGAAAGTTCATTTAAAAATTCAGTCATCTGTATTCAGCTCCTTCCATATTAAGTTGAAGTAATGTTTGAATTCCGGGGAGTTCCGGCGGTTCAAAGGAGTATCCTGTTCTAAATCAAAAATGAGTGGGACAGTCTGACGTATATTAGCCGGGCGTCCGGAAAGGACAATGATCCGGTCGGCAAGGGAGATGGCTTCTGACAGGTCGTGTGTTACAAGAACGGCTGATTTTCCTTCCTGCCGGATGATCTGACCAATATCGTCCCCGACATTTAAGCGGGTCTGATAGTCCAATGCGGAAAATGGTTCATCCAACAGTAGGAGATCTGGATCCAGAACGAGCGTACGGATCAGGGCGGCCCGCTGGCGCATGCCGCCGGAAAGTTCCGAGGGCCTTGCATTTTCAAACTGTTTCAGCCCATAGATGTCTAAAAGATTATGTGCCTTTTCCCTGGTCCTTGCAGTCAGCATATGCTGAATTTCCAGTCCTAAAATAACATTATTGTAAATGGTCCGCCATTCAAAAAGTTCATCATGTTGTAACATATAGCCTACATTTGTAGTGCTTTCGTGAAGGTATTTCCCATTGATTTTAATGAAGCCTTTTTCCGGTATGAGAAGTCCGGCAATAATAGAAAGAAGCGTTGACTTTCCGCAACCCGAAGGTCCGACGATGGCAACGAATTCTCCTTTATTCAGGATAAAGGAGATGCCATTTATGGCAGGAGTTTCTCCGTCCGGATTGTGGTAAGCATAGTGAATATTCTTAAGTTCCAGTACTTGATCCATGGAAACCTCCGCAAATGATAATCCTATATCTTATCATATGTATCTTGAAAGAAAATGTGTGGTCAGTTTTATATCAAACGAAAAATGTATATTTCCGTGGTCATAAAATGGTTCATAAATATGGATTTTCCCTTGTCATCTTGTTATGAAAAAGTTATAATTGCATGTGAGTACGCAAGATAGGGACGATGAGTATGAATTATCAAAAAGAATTAGACAAGTTATTGGATACGCTGACAAAAGAAGGGCGTGTTCCAAGGCTTCTGTTACACAGTTGCTGTGCTCCATGCAGCAGTTATGTGTTAGAGTATCTGAGCAATTATTTTGAAATCACAGTGTTCTACTATAATCCGAATATTTATCCGGAGACAGAGTATACGAAGCGGATTCTGGAACAACAGAAACTGATCGATGATATGAATTTCAAATATCCGGTCAGCTTTGTAGCGGGAGAATATGAAAAAGAGAAATTTTACGAGATGGCCAGGGGACTTGAGGAGGTCAAAGAAGGCGGCTCCCGGTGCATGAAATGTTATGAGCTGCGTCTCAGAGAGACTGCAGAGATTGCAAAAGCAGGAGAATATGACTATTTTACAACCACGCTTAGCATCAGTCCACTGAAGAATGCAGCAAAGCTCAATGAAATCGGGCAGCGTCTGGCAAAAGAATATGGTGTGGAATATTTGATTTCAGATTTTAAGAAGAAAAATGGTTACAAGCGTTCCACAGAACTGTCAAAAATTTATGGTTTGTACAGACAGGATTACTGTGGTTGTGAATTTTCTCAGAGACAACGAAAGTAAGACACTGTTGACTTTAGATAAAAATATGGTACACTTTTATACAGTACAGTATTAAATGACGGAAAGGAAGAGATTATGGCACAATTATGGGGAGGTCGTTTCACAAAAGAGACTGACCAGTTAGTATATAAGTTCAATGCATCTATCTCATTTGACCAGAGATTTTATGAGCAGGATATCAAAGGAAGTATGGCACATGTTACCATGCTTGCAAAGCAGGGAATCCTGACTGATGCGGAAAAAGAGACAATTATTACAGGACTTCAGGGGATTCTTGATGATGTGAAATCCGGAAAACTTGAGATTACTGATAAATATGAAGATATTCACAGTTTTGTTGAGGCAAACCTGATCGACCGTGTGGGAGATGCAGGTAAGAAGCTTCATACAGGACGAAGCAGAAATGATCAGGTTGCACTGGATATGAAGCTTTATATCCGTGATGAAGTGCAGGAGACAGATGCACTGATCAAGGAGATGTTAGAGGCGATTCTTGGAATTATGGAGAATAACCTTGAGACATATATGCCGGGATTCACACATTTACAGAAAGCACAGCCAATCACACTGGCTCACCACATGGGCGCGTATTTTGAGATGTTCAAAAGAGATCATGAGCGTATGAAAGACATTTATGCAAGAATGAATACATGTCCGCTTGGATCCGGAGCCCTTGCAGGAACGACTTACCCATTAGACCGTGCCTATACAGCAAAGCTTCTTGGATTTGACGGACCAACTATGAACAGTATGGATGGTGTTTCTGACAGAGATTATCTGATTGAGTATTTGTCAGCGCTTTCCATGATTATGATGCATCTGAGCCGTTTCTCAGAGGAAGTGATCATCTGGAATTCTAATGAATATAAGTTTGTTGAGATTGATGATGCTTACAGTACCGGAAGCAGTATTATGCCGCAGAAGAAGAATCCGGATATCGCAGAGCTTGTAAGAGGTAAGACTGGACGTGTCTATGCTGCACTGACCGGACTTCTTGTTACAATGAAAGGAATTCCGCTTGCATACAACAAAGATATGCAGGAAGATAAAGAACTTCCATTTGATGCAATCGATACAACAAAAGGATGCTTACAGTTATTTGCAGGCATGCTTCGTACGATGACATTTAAGAATGACCGCATGGAAGAGAGTGCAAAGCACGGATTTACAAATGCGACAGATGCAGCAGATTATCTTGTGAATCACGGAGTTCCGTTCAGAGACGCACACGGAATCGTAGGACAGCTTGTGTTACTTTGTCTGGATAAGAAGATTCCGTTGGATGATCTTCCACTTGAGGAGTATAAGAAGATTTCACCTGTATTCGAGGAAGATATCTATGAAGCAATCAGTTTAAAGACATGTGTAGAGAAACGTAATACAACTGGTGCACCGGGTGTGAAACCGATGCAGGAAGCAGTGGATAGTTATAAAAAATACATGGAAGAGTATTAGAAGGGAGACATATGAGATGGATCAGAAATTAAGAGTCGGAATATTAGGAGCAACAGGAATGGTTGGACAGCGCTTTATTGCACTTCTGGAGAACCACCCATGGTTCGAGGTTGTAACAGTTGCAGCCAGCCCGAGATCAGCAGGCAAGACATATGAAGAAGCAATCGGAGACCGCTGGAAAATGGATACACCGATGCCGGAAGGAGTTAAGAAACTGATCGTTGCGAATGTTAATGAAGTCGAGAAAGTAGCTTCTTCTGTAGACTTTGTATTTAGTGCAGTTGATATGACAAAAGACGAGATTCGCGCAATCGAGGAAGCGTATGCGAAGACAGAGACACCGGTTGTCTCCAATAACAGTGCACACCGCTGGACAAAAGATGTTCCGATGGTAGTGCCGGAGATTAACTCAGATCACTTTGAACTGATCAATGATCAGAGAAAACGTCTCGGCACAACTCGCGGATTTATTGCAGTAAAACCAAACTGCTCTATTCAGAGTTACACACCTTGCCTTGCGGCATGGAAAGAGTTCGGACCAAAAGAAGTTGTTGCTACAACATATCAGGCAATTTCCGGAGCAGGTAAAACATTCAAAGAGTGGCCGGAGATGGTAGAGAATATTATTCCATACATCGGTGGAGAGGAAGAAAAGAGTGAGCAGGAGCCGCTTCGTGTTCTTGGAACATATGAGAACGGACAGATCACACTTGCAGATGCTCCGAAGATTACATGCCAGTGTCTGCGTGTGCCGGTTCTGAACGGACATACAGCCGCAGTATTTATCAACTTTGAGAAGAAACCTACAAAAGAGCAGCTTATTGAGAAACTGGAAAGCTTCAAAGGATTTCCGCAGGAGGCAGGACTTCCAAGTGCACCAAAGCAGTTTGTCCGCTACATGGAAGAGGATAACCGTCCACAGGTAAGATTAGACGTAGACTATGAGAACGGAATGGGTGTATCCATCGGACGTCTCAGAGAAGATTCTATGTTCGACTTTAAGTTCGTAGGACTTTCACACAATACAGTCCGCGGAGCAGCAGGCGGAGCTGTGCTTTGCGCAGAAGCTCTGACAGCAAAAGGCTATATTCAGGCAAAATAATTATAAAAACAGAAATGCAGCCAGTTATATAAAACAGAAACTGGCTGTATTTGTTTCTGAAAAATTGTAAATATATTATAGAAAGCAGATATGAAAAAGGGGATGAGGCTGATGAGTAAAGAGTTATTGAATTATACCCAGAACAGGGAGTTATCCTGGCTTAAATTCAATCACAGAGTATTGGAAGAAGCGCAGGATGAGTCAGTACCGTTATTGGAGCGGATGAAATTCGTGGCGATTTTTACCAGCAACCTGGACGAGTTTTTTATGATTCGTGTTGGAAGTCTTTATGATATGGTGCACACAGATGCCAAGGCAAAAGACAGCCGGTCCGGCATGACAGCGCAGGAGCAGATTCAGGCAATTCTGGAAGAAGTGGCACCTTTATATAAAGAACGTGATAAGACGTATTCTGAGATAAAAAAAGAATTACATCCATATGGTGTTTGTGGGCTTGATTATAAAGAGTTGGAGCCTCAGGAAAAGAAATATGTAAAGCATTATTTTAAAAATCAGATATTACCAATTCTTTCCCCGCAGATCGTGGATGCGAATCATCCATTTCCGCATCTTTTGAATAAAGAATTGTATGTAACGGCAAGTTTGAAGATGGATAACAAAAGTATGATGGGAATTGTTCCGGTGCCACAGTTCGTCTCGGACATTTTGTGCCTTCCGGGACATGATATCCGATACATTCGTATGGAAAAGGTCATCCTGGAGCATCTGAACCTGGTATTTCCGAAGTACGAAGTGTCGGAAGCGAATTATATCTGTGTAACGAGAAATGCTGATGTGTCTCCGGATGACGAGGCTTTGGAAGTGACGGATGACTTCCGGTATCTTATGCAGCAGACTATTCACAAACGCCGCCGTATGGCGGTAGTCAGACTGGAGACTGCAAATAAACTGTCTGAAGAGACACAGAAATATTTCTGTGAGAAGTTTGAGATTGAGCCGAATCAGATTTTTCGAACAAAGATGCCGATGAAATTAGATTACATTTTTGGTATCAGTGGGAATTTACCGGAAGCTATGAAACGCTCTCTGACTTATACGCCATTTTCGCCACAGAACAGTGGACATGTGGCAGCAGGTAATGTGATGCGCCAGATAAAGAAAAAAGATATCCTGTTATTCTATCCGTATGAGAGTATGGATCCGTTTTTGCGCCTTATAAAAGAAGCGTCGGTGAATCCGGATGTTATGACGATCAAGATCACGATTTATCGTCTGGCAAAGAAAGCAAGGCTGGTAGAATATCTGTGTGCGGCAGCAGAAAACGGAAAAGAAGTAACGGTTCTGATCGAACTGCGTGCAAGATTTGATGAGCAGAATAATATTGACTGGTCTGAGCGCCTGGAAGAAGCAGGGTGCCGTGTGATCTATGGATTTGACGGTTATAAGGTGCATTCAAAGATCTGTCTTATTACTTATAGAAGCCGCGGAGAAATCCAGTATATTACACAGATTGGAACTGGTAATTACAATGAAAAAACAGCGGCAATGTATACAGATCTGTCGCTTATGACAGCAAATCCGGCAATAGGGAAAGATGCGGCAGAATTCTTTAAAAATATGTCCATTGGTAATCTGGCAGGACAATATGATTATTTGATCGTATCACCGACCAGCCTGAAGCAGAAGATTCTTTATCTGATGGATGAGGAAATCAAAAAAGGTTCTAATGGGCGGATCATTATGAAAATGAATTCTGTTACGGACGTAGATTTTATACAGAAAGTATCAGAAGCATCACGCTCAGGAGTGAAAGTGGATCTGATCGTGCGGGGAATCTGTTGTATTTTGCCGGGTGTAACTGGCTATACGGACAATGTCCGTGTGATGAGTGTTGTCGGAAGATATCTGGAGCATCCGCGTATTTTCAGTTTTGGAAGTGGAAATGATCAGAAGATTTATATTGGATCAGCAGACATGATGACACGTAATACTGAGAAGCGTGTAGAAGTAGCTGCCCCGATACTGGATCAGGATATCCGCAGGCAGATCAATCACTATTTGAAAGTGATGTTAAGTGATAATGTAAAAGCAAGAGTTCTTGGAAGTGACGGAAAATACAGGCGTAAAGAGCAGAAAGAACCGTATATTGATTCACAGAATGTCTTTATGCAAGAGGCATTGCAGGCAAAACCGCCACAGGAAGTACCGAAGAAAATTGGTTTACTGAAGAGAATCGGACGGATATTCAGCAGGTAAAAAATTAATTTGCCAGTATTCTATGAGGATGATAAGAATTCGGATGTAATTAATAAAAAAGGTAAAGTAAGGAGTTAACGTAATAAATATGGGGAAATCACTATATATAGCTGAGAAACCCAGTGTTGCACAGGAGTTTGCAAAGGCATTGAAGCTGAACACCAGAAGGCAGGACGGGTATCTGGAATCAGAGGATTCCATTGTGACCTGGTGTGTAGGACATCTGGTGACTATGAGTTATCCGGAGGAGTATGATCCTGCCTTGAAAAAATGGAGTCTTCAGACGCTGCCGTTTATACCGACAAGATTCAAATATGAAGTTATACCGTCGGTGGCGAAACAGTATAAGATTGTAGCAGGGCTTTTGAACCGACCGGATGTAGAGACTATCTATGTCTGTACCGATTCAGGACGCGAGGGAGAATATATTTACCGTCTGGTAGAACAACAGGCGCAGGTGCATGGGAAAAATAGACGAAGAGTGTGGATCGATTCCCAGACAGAGGAGGAAATACTGCGAGGAATCCGCGAGGCAAAGGATTTAAGTGAGTATGACAATCTGGCAAGTGCTGCTTATCTGCGAGCCAAGGAAGATTATCTCATGGGAATCAATTTTTCAAGATTATTGACATTAAAATATGGAAATAGTATTTCTAATTATCTTGGAACGAATTACGCAGTTGTTTCTGTAGGGCGTGTAATGACTTGTGTTCTTGGAATGGTTGTAAGAAGAGAACGCGAGATTCGTGAGTTCATCGAGACACCGTTTTATCGTATTCTTGCGACAATTGGAGAACAGGGTCAGACATTTGAAGGAGAATGGCGCGCAGTCAAGGGTTCCAAGTGGTTCGAGTCATTTGATCTATATAAGGAAAATGGATTTAAAGAGCGCGAAAAGGCGCAGCAGGTCATAGATTACCTGACGCAGGAACAGCCGGTAATAGGACAGATTGCGTCCATTGAAAAGAAAAAGGAAAAGAAAAATCCACCGTTGTTATTTAACTTGGCAGAGTTGCAGAATGAATGTTCGAAACGCTTTAAGATCAGTCCGGATGAGACACTGAAAATTGCGCAGGAACTTTATGAAAAGAAATTGACGACCTATCCGAGAACGGATGCGCGTGTGCTTTCCACGGCTGTGGCAAAAGAGATACATAAGAATCTCAATGGACTTATGAAATATGAGCCGGCCGTTCCGTTTTTACAGGAGATTGTAGGATTCGGAAGTCATAAAGATCTGGCGAAGACAAGATATGTCAATGACAAACAGATTACCGACCACTATGCCATCATTCCAACCGGGCAGGGCATGAGTGCGTTAAGTGGACTTTCCTGGACGTCACGGGCGGTCTATGATGTAATCGTAAGACGATTTTTAAGTATATTTTATCCGGCGGCGGTTTATCAGAAGGTTGCCATTATGACAAAGGTAAAAGAAGAGTCTTTCTTTGCAAGCTTTAAAGTACTGGCAGAGCCTGGCTACTTAAAAGTTGTTGGAGTTCCGGGAGAAAAGAAGGGAGAATCTGGCAACGCTGCAGGAGCAGAAGTCAGAAATGTAAGTGGAAATGTAACTTCTTCAGAAGCAAGTGATGACGTTCAAAATAATAATGGTGAGAGCAATGAAGATATGGCATCTTCCCGGGCATTTTTTGAAAAAATCCAAAGCCTGAAAAAAGGGATGACTCTCCCAATCCAGGGAATGGAGATTAAAGAAGGAAAGACATCACCGCCGAAGCGCTATAATTCCGGTTCCCTGATCCTTGCTATGGAAAATGCAGGGCAGCTCATTGAAGATGAAGAGCTTCGCGCGCAGATTAAAGGAAGCGGAATCGGAACAAGTGCGACCAGAGGTGAAATTTTAAAGAAGCTTTTTATCGCAAAATATCTGGCACTCAATAAGAAGACACAGATCGTCACACCGACTATGCTTGGAGAAATGATTTATGATGTGGTTGACCATTCTGTTCGGTCACTGCTGAATCCGGAACTGACAGCAAGCTGGGAGAAGGGACTGACCTATGTGGCAGATGGAGATATTACCTCCGATGAATACATGATGAAATTGGACCGTTTTGT
>ERZ773269.1318-NODE-1318-length-23975-cov-104.426254_pt1 | contig 23975 bp, 28 predicted proteins | sample MGYA00511958_ERZ773269 | MGnify/ENA primary metagenome ERZ773269 (study PRJEB29015, sample SAMEA2737761) | human gut metagenome | biome: human gut; feature: human-associated habitat; material: faeces | place: China | collected 2012 ... | reverse complement strand
TTAAACAGCAACCTTCTCAAGAATCTCCCGCTTCTATAAGCGGGAGAGGTTCAATCTAACTAACGAAGGAGGGACGCTGCTATTTAGCAGCACATACTATGAGTGAAGAAAAAGTAACCTTACAAATGATCAAAGATGCCCAGGAACGCTTGAAGGGCGTCGCCCAGAAGACAGGCTTGTCGTACAGCAATTCCGTCAGCGATCTGGCTGGCTGCGAAGTCTATTTGAAGCTGGAAAACCTCCAGCGGACAGGCTCCTTTAAACTGCGCGGTGCCTATAACAAAGTCGCATCCCTGACACCGGAAGAACGAGAAAAAGGCGTCATCGCCGCTTCGGCCGGCAACCATGCCCAGGGCGTCGCCCTGGCAGCCAGCGAATACGGCTGCCAGTCCGTCATCTGCATGCCGAAACACGCTCCCTTGAGCAAGATTACGGCAACCCGCGGCTACGGTGCCAACGTCGTCCTCTACGGGGACTTCTTCGACGAAGCCGCTGCTAAAGCCGTTGAATTGACGACGGAACACGGCTACACCTTCGTCCATCCCTTCAATGACCCGGAAGTCATCGCCGGCCAGGGGACGATTGCCCTGGAAATCATCGAACAGCTGCCTGAAGTCGACGCCATCGTCGCACCGATTGGCGGCGGCGGCCTCATTTCCGGCCTGGCCGTAGCAGCCAAGAGCGTCAACCCGAAGATTAAAGTCATCGGCGTCCAGACGGAAAACATGCCGTCCATGAAGGAATCCGTCGAAAAGGGGCAGGTCATCACCTACAACGGCAAGGCTACCCTGGCCGATGGTATCGCCGTCAAGACACCGGGCGACCTGACCTTTGATATTTGTAAGAAATACGTCGATGAAATTGTCACCGTCGATGAATTGGAAATCGCCAGCGCCATCCTGCTCCTCCTCGAACGGGGCAAGACCGTTGCCGAAGGGGCCGGTGCCGTACCGGTAGCAGCCCTCATGAGCGGCAAGATTTCCGGCATCCGCAACAAGAAAGTCGCAGCCCTCGTCAGCGGCGGCAACATCGACGTCAATAATATGACCCGCGTCATCAACCAGGGCCTGATCAAGTCCCAGCGCAAGATCTTCTTCCAGACCGTCATCCCCGACGTACCGGGCGAACTGGTCAAGCTCTTGACCCTTATTGCCGGCACCAATGCCAACGTCCTTTCCATCACCCATGAACGCAGCCAGCACGGTATCGACATGGGCATGACTGCCGTCTCCCTGGAACTGGAAACGGCCAACGAAAAGCACGTTGAAAAATTGATGACCATGCTCAAAGACCATCATTATTTTGTTACCTTGAAGTAGTGGAGGTCTGATTATGGAACAGCAGAAAATGGAACGCGGCCTGAAGCCGCGTCACGTAGAGATGATCGCTCTTGGGGGGACGATTGGTGTCGGCTTGTTCATGGGGTCGGCCAACACCATTCAGATGGCGGGACCGTCGGTATTGCTCTGTTATGCCGTAACGGGCGTCGTCATGTTTTTCATCATGCGTATCATGGGGGAAATGCTTTATCAGGAACCGGTTACGGGCTCCTTTGCCACGTATGGGCATAAGTACATCAGTCCTTTCGTCGGCTACCTCACTGCCTGCTCCTATTGGTTCTTGTGGGTCGTTGTCGGCCTGTCGGAAATTACAGCTGTCGGCATCTATGTCCACTACTGGTTCCCATTGCTGCCGCAATGGATATCGGCCCTGGCCGGCATGGCCATCGTCGCTGCGGCGAATATGGCGGCCGTTAAATATTACGGCGAATTTGAATTCTGGTTCGCCCTGATCAAAGTCGTCACCATCATCGTCATGCTCATCGTCGGTGCGGCGGTCATCGTCTTTGGCTTCGGCAACGGCGGCGTCCCCGTCGGCATCAGCAACCTCTGGGTCAACGGCGGCTTCATGCCCAACGGCTGGGGCGGTATGCTGGCGGCCATGTGCGTCGTCGCCGCGTCCTTCCAGGGCGTCGAACTCATCGGCATCACGGCCGGCGAAGCCCAGGACCCGAAACATACTTTGAAGAAGGCCGTCAACAATATCGTCTGGCGTATCCTCATCTTCTACATCGGCTCGATTTTCATCATCCTCTGTATCTATCCCTGGAATGAAGTCAGCTACATCGGCAGTCCCTTCGTCATGACCTTTGCCAAAGTCGGCATCTCGGCAGCAGCCGGCATCATCAACTTCGTCGTCCTCACGGCGGCCCTGTCCGGCTGCAACAGCGGCATGTACAGCTCAGGCCGTATGCTCTATACGCTGGCCCAGAACGGCCAGGCGCCGAAGATTTTCGCCAAATTGTCACCGACCGGCGTGCCGCGCAACAGTATTGCTGTCACCATCGTTGTCCTGGCTATCGGCGTCATCCTCAACTATCTCATTCCGGACTCCAAATTGTTCCTCTATTTATACAGTGCCTCCGTTTTTCCGGGCATGGTTGCCTGGTTCGTCCTGGCCTATGCCCAGAAAAATTTCCGCAAAGCCTGGGGGCCGGAAGTCATGGCGAAACATCCTTTCAAATCGCCGCTCTATCCTTATTCCAATTACTTCTGCATCATCTTCCTGATTCTCGTCACTATCGGCATGATCTACAATCCTGATACGCGCATGTCCATCTTCTCGTCGTGGGTCTACATCGCCGCCGTCATCATCGCCTGGTTCGCCTGTGGTCTGAACAAGAAACAGTACGATAAAGAAGGGCACCTCATCGAAGGGGCTGGAGAAGATGCGGCGACGGTCGCCAAAACTGAATCGGAATCGTGATTATCTGTTGCAGGTCTATGGTCTTCCCTGGGCCTGCGATGTATAATATAGGTATAATTTATGATTAAGGAGATGCATACTCATGGCAGTTAATGTTATCAGCACGACTAAAGCTCCGGGCGCAGTAGGCCCGTATTCCCAGGCTATCAAAGCCGGTGATTTCCTCTTCGCATCCGGTCAGATTGCCATCAATCCGGAAAAAGGCAAGATCGTTTCCGGCGGTGTCGTCGAACAGGCTGAACAGTGCATGAAGAACGTCGGCGCTATCCTCGAAGAAGCCGGCCTCTCTTACGATGATGTCGTCAAGACGACGGTTTACCTGACGGACATCAACTTCTTCGGCGCCGTCAACGAAGTCTATGGCAAATACTTCCAGAAGAACCTGCCGGCCCGTTCGTGCGTCGAAATCAGCCGCCTCCCGAAAGACGTCTTCGTAGAAGTCGAAGTCATCGCCTATTGCGGGAAATAAGCTGGATTTAGTGGCTCGTGATTCGTAGCTCGTTGTTCGTAGGCGGCCCGCTGTGCCTTAAATTTAAAACCATCCGCTAACCACTAACAACTAGCCACTAACAACTAGCCACTAACAACTTAAAAAGGCTTGTCGCACGTGCGACAGGCCTTTTTTTTCTTTCCCAAGCAGGAAATCGGGGGTCTCATGTCTAATACTTATAATATAAGGAAAAGGAGTGATAATTATGTCTAAACGTACGGCATCGGATATTATGGAAAAGAATTTCGTTACGGCAACGCCGGAAACGTCGGTCTTCGATTTGGTCAACATGTTCGTCAAGAACCACATTACGGCCATTCCCATCATCAATGAAAAAGATGAGCTCGCCGGCATCGTCACCGATGCGGATTTGCTCTACAAGAAGGTCAAACCTCATGTCCCTCACTATGTCAATCTTTTGGGAGCCAGCATTTATTATAACGGCATCAGCGAATACGACAAGGGGTTCAAGAAACTCATGGCCTGCACGGCGAAAGATATGATGACCAAAGACGTCATCATTGCCGCACCGGATGCGGAAGTCGAACAGATCGCCGGCGTCATGGTGGCCGAACATCTGAAGGTCATTCCTATTGTCAAAGAAAAACACATCGTCGGTATCGTCACCCGCGGTAACATCCTCGATGAATTGTACCGTGAATACGGTGACGACTAGGGAAATGGGGGGATAGACAATGGCTGAAAACATCAATAAAGGCCCGGGACCGGGAGAAGACAAGAAAGGGGAACGCCCTGTCGTCCGCGTCAAAGATGTCATGGAAAAGGTTTTCGTCTCGGTGACACCGGATATTCCCATCCGCGACGTCTTCCGCATCTTCATCAAGCATCGCCTGCTGGCTGTGCCCGTCGTCGATGAAGAAGACCACCTCATCGGCCTCATTTCCAGCGCCGACCTCATGTACCGCAGCTCGAAGCCGCACATTCCGCGCCTGCCCTTCATCGGCACCAAGATTTATACCAGCCGCGTCGGCAAATACGCCAAGGAATTCAAGAACCTCCTGGATCAGCCCTGCGAAAAATTGATGACCAAGAACGTCATGATTGCGACGCCCAAGGCCGATGTCGAACAGGTCGCAGCCGTCATGATCATAGAACATTTGAAGGTTCTTCCTGTCGTGGACAACAAGCGCGTCGTCGGCATGATCACCCGGGCCTGCATCCTCAAAGATTTGTACCGGGAATGGAAGTATTAGACCTTTGTGACTAGTCACTCCCTGCCTCGTGTGCTATAATATTATAATCGAATGATTTAGGCAGCGGCCGCTGCCGCAGAAAGTATTTCACGAGGAGGCACTTAATGGATACCAAAGAACTCGTCATCGTTGTCGATTTTGGTGGTCAGTATAACCAGCTCATTGCACGGCGCGTCCGTGAAAACCACGTATACTGTGAAGTATACCCGTATCACAAAGCAGTTGCAAAGATTAAAGAACTTCAGCCCCAGGGCATCATCTTTACCGGTGGTCCTGGCAGCGTCTATGAAGATAATGCGCCGAAGATCGAAGAAGAAGTCTTCCATCTCGGAATCCCCGTCCTCGGCCTTTGCTATGGCATGCAGTTCATGGCCCAGACCTTAGGCGGCGAAGTCAAACACGCCGACATGCGCGAATTCGGCAAGACCGAAATCGATGTCAATACGGCTTCGCCTTTGTTCAAAGGCCTGCAGGAAAAAGAAATCGTCTGGATGAGCCATCAGGACTACGTCGCTTCCATCCCGGAAGGCTTTGAAATCGTAGCCCACACGGCCAACTGCCCGGTCGCTGCCATGCAGAACCCGGCTAAGAAGCTCTATGCCATGCAGTACCATCCGGAAGTGCTCCATACGGAACACGGCAAGGAAATGCTCCATAACTTCCTCTTTGAAGTCTGCGGCTGCACCGGTTCGTGGACCATGGCCAACTATGCCAAGACGGCTATTGCCAATATCAAAGAAACCGTCGGCGACGGCAAAGTCGTCCTGGCCCTTTCCGGCGGCGTCGACAGCTCTGTCGCAGCAGCCCTCATCTCCAAAGCCGTCGGCAGCCAGCTGACCTGTATCTTCGTCGACCACGGCCTGCTCCGCAAGAACGAAGGCGACGAAGTCGAAGCAGCCTTCAAGGACAGCGGCATGAACTTTATCCGCGTCGATGCATCGGAACGCTTCCTGAAGAAACTCGAAGGCGTCAGCGACCCTGAACGGAAACGGAAAATCATCGGCGAAGAATTCATCCGCGTCTTTGAAGATGAAGGCTGTAAAATCGGTTCCGTCGATTTCCTGGCCCAGGGGACCATTTATCCCGACGTCATCGAATCCGGTGCCGGCGATGCAGCCGTCATCAAGAGCCATCACAACGTAGGCGGCCTTCCGGCTGTCGTCGATTTCAAAGGCCTCATCGAACCGCTCCGCAACCTCTTCAAAGACGAAGTCCGCGAACTCGGTGCCGAACTGGGCCTGCCGGAATACCTCGTATGGCGCCAGCCTTTCCCGGGACCGGGCCTGGCTATCCGTGTCATGGGTGAAATCACCAAAGAAAAACTGGCCATCCTCCGCGATGCCGATGCCATCTTCCGCGAAGAAATCGCCAATGCCGGCATGCAGCGCGATATCAACCAGTACTTCGCCGTCCTGACCAATAACCGCTCTGTTGGCGTCATGGGCGACTTTCGTACCTATGACTACACACTGGCCCTGCGCGGTGTCACCACGACCGACTTCATGACGGCTGATTGGGCGCGTATCCCATACGACGTCCTCGATAAAATTTCCAGCCGCATCGTAAACGAAGTAGACCACATCAACCGCATCGTGTATGACATCACCAGTAAACCACCCGCAACGATTGAATGGGAATAGTTGCAAATTGCCTCACAAATCGCTTAACCAAGCCGTTTGTGAGGCTTTCTTTTTTTCAAAAGTTCCAAAAGTGTACCAAAAAATTTTAAAAAACTTTTTTTAGGGCCTATTTTTGCCAAATTTCTCGAACAAAAAATGTGCATTTTTATACATATGAAACAAAAATGGTTACAAAATACATGTAGATTTGCAATGTAAAAATATACACGGTCAACGGCCTTGTGCGTAGGGGCCGACCCGAACAGGGCGACCTGCTGCGATATTTAATAACACCCGGTTCTGACATTATGGAGAGCCTTTACGGACTACGGACCATTGCTTTTCGAGGGGCTCCCTGATTGTATAAAGAGTTTGAATTTGATACAATTAGGAAAACGGGGACCTAGCATCTATTACTAGGGAACAGCAAAGTCAAGGACCAGCTGATAAATCTGCTTGATTTGATGTTCAAATCGTCAAAGAACGCCAACGAAAAGATTACGGCCTTGCATAATGATTTTGGGATTGATTTGACATAAGAAGGAGAGGGGGATTTGAAAATCATGTGCAACTTAGGAGAGGGATTGTATAAAGATGGACTGATGAAGGGAAGATTAGAATCAGCTTTAGAAATGCTCAAGGATGGTGTGGATCTAGACAAAATCGCAAAGTATACCAAACTATCACTTTCCATCATCAAGGAACTTGCTAAACAAAATAAATTGATTTAGGAGCAATTACCAAAATACCGCCATGGTGCAGGGAACCATTGGCGGTATTTTTATCGAAATTTCTTCGGTCTCATATGCGGCTTCGCCGCGACAAACTCACGATTGTATTATGATCATGTGCCATTCATCATAAATTCCGGCTATGCACAGAATTCACGCGAACTCGCCACGTGCAAGCCCCTACGATGCGGCTTCGCCGCGACGAACTCACGATTGTATTACGACCAGGTACTATTCGTCATAAATTCCGGCTATGCACAGGATTCACGGCGGGACGCCTTGGTCAGGACGTCCCCTACAGAATCGCAGCCAGGCGATGAAAAATGATTACTGTCCACTGGCTATAAAATATACACGGCCTCTGGCCTTGTGCGTAGGGGCCGACCCGGACAGGGCGGCCCGCTGTAAGATTCAACCATAGCCTGTTCTGATATAATGGTAGGCCTTTACGAATCACGAATCACATGATGTGTCATTAATTCTGAATTTACAAACTTCCTTTACAGGATTTTGTAAGTTTTTTGTAGAATCTATATAGCATATATTGGAATTGAGAAGTAAGGCTTTTGCTAAGGAGATGGCGGCATGAGATGTTGTAGAAAAAGTATGCTATGGTTACTGATGGCATTGCTGATATTTTGTTTTAACTCGGTGGTGATGGCTTCTTATGATCCGACATCTAGTATATTAGCTAAGGTCCAGGGAAAATGGTATGATTCCGAAGGTAATGTGGTATTGAACTTTCAAGGGAATACGGTTAATGGCTGTGCTATTGTTGGGGCTTATCATCCAGCTGGTGGTGGGGCTGATTTTAGTTGTATCATTCGCATTGTAGAAGCCGATGGCTATCGTGATTTGCCGGTTATTTGTGAAAGCTTGAGAAAAGATAGTTATCATTCCCATATCATCTTTAATGGCGATAATTTAGATGATAGTAAGGGCATATTGCTCATGAGAACGACAGATGCCCGATATTATGAATCGGTAGGCGGTATAGGTATCGATATGTTAGGTAAAGACGTCATAGCGAAATATGGCAATCCGGACCAGATACAGCCGGAAAAAGATAGGGCAGGGAATACGCGAGCTGAAATCTGGACCTATCAAAAATTGGGATTACAATTAAGCATACGGCATCAGCGGGTATGGACTATTAAAATTTTAAAAAATGGCAACTGCCATTTTGACCGAACTGGCTTTGATTGTGCTAATGCACCTTACGAATTTCAAGCAGCTTATGGATTTAACCGGGTACCTAAAGCTGGCCAGTATGGGGCTTACAGCGTAGGCCATGGTGAATATATGTGGTTTGACGACTATCCGAATAGTATCACTTTGTCGACTTTCTGGAATTGACCTGTTGTGTAGAATCATTACAAAGGGTTAACATAAAATAGGCGCCGTCACGCGAAGACAGCGCCTGTTTTTCAACGCTCTTAGGCTGTGGTTTTGTCGTCATCTTTTTTTGGCATATCCCCCATTTTATGGGGTTCATTATTTTTTTTCAAGAAAATCATCACTCCCTCGACGTCAAGTAAATAAACCATCAAAATTTTTATCTCCATGAAAGAATGCATTAATATAATTACACCAGATAATACAGTGTGATTTATAATAATCCCACCATATTCCAATTAATTCCATTGTTCTATTTGTTGTAAAACCTTGAGAAAACCAATGATAAAAAAATTGTCCAATATAAATATCAATACCTAAGATTACGGGAAGCACAATATAGAAAAAATGATTTCGTCTAATAACAAAACGATTAGCAGAAAATAATAGACTACTTACTACTAACGGAGTAACAAGAAAAATCAGTCCCAAGAGTACATCAATAGCAATCATCATAACAAGCATAGTAATCGCATTTTCAAATAATATGGGTAACTTTATATAGCTTATAACCACACCCAAGAACACAAGAACTAAAAGTCCAATTCCACCAATTCCACCTAAAACCTTACCTAGTAGCTCGGATATATTGACTGCATGATAGCTTAAATAATAATAGGTAAATTGAGCAATCGTCCATAGCGTAAAACCAGTAACGCAAAGGTTAACAAGGTCTAATATTCCACCACAAAAATAATTAAAGATTATATTTAAAAGTCCAACAATAATCTCATTCTTTTGGCCTAAAACATCAGTAATAACATAATCAACACCCAAATTCCACAGCCAATTTATAATATATGCCCCTACAATAATAAGCCCATTCCAAAGCAAAAGCCCACCCCAGTCTTTCGTTTCCTTCCACATAGACACATCCTCCTCATGAAAATAAAACTTTCACATTTATACGTTGCAAACCTGTAGTTACTATTGTTAATGGGCATAATCGAAAATTTTGATTTCTACAATTTTTCCGTTCCTAGTTACAAATACAAGCCATTTTCCGTCTTCATGATATGAGATAACGCCCCGGTCATTCTTGAATGGTTCGCCGTAAAGCTGCGTAATTACATCGGCGTCCATCCCCACCGTAATTCCTGCCGGGGTACTGAATCCATTGTTTGCCGTAACAAATACACTCACAATGGTATTATTATTGGCGTCAAAGTGGATGCGAAGGGATGAGCCGTAAAGATACTCATAGTAATTTCCTTCGGGACCAGGCCGTACGCCGGAATCTTTGTCTGGTTCGCCATAAAGGCTCTTTACGTAATCAGCAGATGAACCAACGGTAATACCACCTAAAGAAAACTTAGAATCTGGAATTGATGCAAAAGCCGTGGTTCCCATCAACATACATGCTGCTGTTAAAGCCGTACAAATCCGTTTTTTTAACATGGACACCATCTCCTTAGCTTCAATAAATACGCACTTTATTTCAATAATGATTAAATTATATCATAAAATTTAAATTACTGTTATATATCACAGAAAAAATCGATTAAATGTGATATAATAAACATATATTTTCAAAAAATAGAGGTGACACATGTATTATAGCTATGAAGAAAATATTTCAGTTACTCTGCATTTTTGCTTTTTTCTTTGCTGTAGCCTTTCCCGGACAGAAGACAGAGGCAGCCTCATACTTTGATGATGCACAGAATTATTTGATTTGGGATAGTGGGTCCCATCATGGTTCGGCTGTTGACCTGTCTTCAGCGGTTGTTATTCAAGACACTTCAAAATATATCGTTATTGCTGCTTTGGATTACTTAGTGACTTATGAAAGACCGAGTGATGGAATCGAACGTTCCATAGAACCTAAAGGAAACGTCTATTTCAAAGAATATAAGGATAGCTCAGACCTATTTTGGACAAGCGATACCTTGAACCATTATCGTGACGGAAAATGGTTCAAAATGGATAAAAAAATTCAGATGCAAGGCATTAAAGCCTATCCCATCATAAAAGCAAGGGCCTTGCAAAACACAAAATAATATTTTTTCAGCAGCTTAAAATGCGAATAAAGCGCTCCAGAACTTTAGTATCTGTAGCGCTTTATATTACGGTCTTTGAGGGAAAATTATTTTTTTTTCGATGGGTACGACGTCCTGATACATCCAGGCGGCCACGGAGTCGTTCCGGATGTAGTCGACATAGAAATGGCCGAGTACCACTTTTTTATTTTCGAGGGCGTTGTAGAAGCTTTGCAAGCGTCCGTCAGATTTCAGTCATTTCAATAAGGTCGCAAATCGAGCTTCGTCTTCTTTACGCTCCTTCAATAGCGGAAAGATGGCGTAGACGGGGTTCACAACTACACATACACATGTACAACTACACATGTGCATGTGTAGCTGTATAGTACTATTAAAATTCGCTATTACAAAAAAAATACCCAGTCGGCAGCCTTGTGTGCAGGGGATTTCACGTGTTTTCAGCCCGTCAGATCGTGACCGCAAGGAAGAGCAAGACGGCTGCCGAAACGGAATGCCGAGGGGAAGATGACTCTTTTCTTCTCAGAAAAAAGGGAAATGGCTATACCGTGACGAAATATAGCATTAGGACTATTATTGATTGATAACCGTTGATGAGGCAGGTGGAGAATATGGACGAAGCCGCAAAGGCCATGGCATTAAAAGCCCTGGAGGAATTACAGGAGCAAATGAGAGGCGAAGCTGAAAAAGCCGGCCTCCGGACAGAAGAAGACGTCATTCGATTGGTAAAAGAAATACGGCATGAAGATGATCCCAAACCAGAAGTAAATGACGAAAACCAATGACTACGGGGTTCATAAAGGATGCATGAGGCGATGAAGGTAAGCTATCCCGCCATTTTCTATGAAGAAAAGATAGGCAATTACACCGTCTTCTTTCCTGATTTCCAGCAGGTCACCTGCGGCGATGATTTAGCGGATGCCGAGTTCATGGCAAAGGATTGTTTGTCCCTGCTTATCACCATCGAAAAAGAAGATCGACACAAAATCCCGAAGCCAACGCCCATCGAAGACCTGGACATGCACTGCATCGACTCCGAAGATTGGGAATATGTACGGTCTTTTGTCAAAATGATAGAAATCGACATATAGCATACTATTTTTTTCCACAGCTCAAACTACGAATAAAGCGCTCCAGACATTCAGCATCTGGAGCGCTTTATAGTATACGCGTCATGCTTCGTAAATGATATAGATTGCTTCATCGTCCTTTACCTGTTCCCGTTCCTTGCATAGGCTCACCGGGGTTGCCGGCGGAAGAGACTGCTTATCCTGTCTCATTCCCGACAGATGTAGTGTGTGTCAGCGCTTTCTGGGCAGCTTCGATGGCCTGGGGGACGTCCTGGCCCCAGGTTATGCATCCCGGCAAATCGGGGAATGTCACATGGATTCCGTCTGATTCCTTCGTGAAGATGGCCGGATAATGCGCTTTCGTAAAGACTCGCTGGAACATCTTATACGTCTGCTGAATGGCAAGAATCGTGTTGATGATGTCTTCGCGTTTTTCCGTTACAGCCCGTTTGGGCAGGGCGTCCCAGCCCATTTCACAACGGAATTCATCGAACGGATAGGTTTGTGCGTTCTTCACGGCTTGCCATTCGTCTTCCATTTCTTCCAGGACACGGCGATGCTCTTCCAAGGTAACGCCGCAAAAAGATATTTCGTATAACACGGCAGCTAAAAATTGTAACTTTTCGTCTTCTGAAAAATCGTACGGCCAGCAAATATTAACAGCCAGCATATTTTCCCAAGGTTCAAACGTATAGGCATAACTATCCGGCTGATGCTGTTGCTGCGTTTGGCGGATGGCTTTGAGTTCAGCCGTCGAAAAGTGCTGTAATTCCGTTTTTGTGTAGCACTTTTCCAGCTGCCACTGAACTAGAGCGGTCCGCACATCACTAGACAAATATAATGCAGCGGTCATGAAAGGCCCATCGTTATCCGGCAGCAAGCATTGTTCGTCTTCCTTTTTGGGGGATAATGTCAGCAGCCGTTGGATGAAATCGGAATAGGCTTTCGTAACCCCATGACATCGCTTTTCATCATACACAGTCGGGCCCGAATCAGCAGCGCGATGATATTCATACGTCGCCGCCGCCAATTTCTGTGCATCAGCATGCTGCAAGGCTTCCTGTAAAATCATAGAATCACCTCCCTCGGTACTCATCATTTTTTCTCAATTGGTACGATGTCCTGATACATCCAGGCGGCCATGGAGTCGTCCCGGATGTAGTCGACATGGAAATGGCCGAAGTACCATTTCTTGTAGGTCATCATCTCTTCCAGGCCGCTCAGGAGTTGGGAGGTCTTGCAGCCATCGATCCACTGGCTCATGTCCGCGACTTGGTCGACAAAGCGGGCCGGCGCCGTATGGGTGATGACGTAATCGATGGTGAAATCGTGGGCCGTCAGGTTCTTGGCGGCATTGTCGAAGTTTTCGGCCGATGCCTCTTCCTGGGGCCACCAGGAAACACCAGGCCAGCGCTGTGCCTTGTCTGTCGACTTGGCCCCGCCGAAGGTGAAGAAGGTCTGGTCTTCGAGGGTGAAGACTTCGCCGCGCAGCAGGTGATAGAGATTGGGACGCAGCTCGTGGACCCGGCCGCCGGACCAGCTTTTTACCGGATAGCGGCAGAGCTGGTCGAAGTTCTCATGGTTCCCGTCGACGAACAGGACCGTATACGGCAGCTGGGCCAGCCATTCCAGCCACTTGTGATCTGTTTTATCCGATTCCCCGACCCAGGGAATCCCGAAGTCACCGCAAATAATGACATAATCTTCCGGACTCATATAAATCCCACGTTGGGCCAATGCGTCCATACCCAGCCTTTCCGGATTGGCATGAATGTCGCCGGTAACATAAATCATTCAATCACCTCCGTTTCTCTTTATTATATCGAATTGTCTCAAAACAAGAAATAGGCTAACGTTTTGAAAGAAAAACTTTAGCTGTTTTTGCGGTCTTATAATATTTTTCTCACTGTACATTTGTTCGGCGCCGTGATATAATACCTATACAGAATATATGTTTGCATCGCAAATATTTAATTTTTTTGGCCGTATTTTGGTGAGCTGAGATGAAGTGTACCAGAATTGTACCCCAATATAGTGGAAATCACGAATATAGGCCTGTTTTTACACATTATCTTCGAAGAGGCACTGTACGCGGCAGAAATCGAACTGCGCGCCGTTATAGGAGGATGGATTCGGCGGAAATATGACCCGGAAACAGAAACTGGCTTTTGAGATTTCGGGTCAGAAACGGATTAAGCTGGAAAGCGGCATTGTATTATTTCTTGGAATTCGGTATGATGGTACTAAAGTTATCAAGAAAGAGGCGAGGCTAGTGCTTCAGAAGATACAGCTGGAAAATTTTTGTCAGCATGAAAATTTGCAATGGACATCATTGCAGAATATAAATTTAATTATTGGTGAAAATAGTAGTGGTAAGACGATTTTATTGAAAGCGCTATATGCTGCTTTACGCACTTTGAAGCAGTATGGTAAAGGGAATGATAAGCGTGAATTGGCAGATATTTTAGCCGAAAAATTGTACTGGACTTTTCAAGTAGAAGCTCTGGGAGACTTGGTTGAGAAAGGGAGAAATGCGTTGAATTTTTCTATGGTTGAGGACTCGGCCGAGTTTTGTTTTACTTTCGGAAAAGATACGAATATGAAAATTGGCAAAATTCAAAATACCTTTGATACACCGCGTCAGAATAAATCTGTTTTTATTCCTGCTAAGGAAGTCTTATCGCTTTTTAACATCATCTTGAAATCGCGAGATCAAGATTCGTTATTTGGATTTGACGATACGTATCTTGATTTGGTTAAGGCCCTGCAAATTGCTCCACAGCGGGGGCGGAATGTTGATGCTTTTGCTGATGGACGGAAAAAATTGGAACAGGTCATCAAAGGGAAAATAGAATACGATGATCAAAAGAATGAATGGTATTATAAACGAGGAAATGCGCGCTTTACGATTGGTATGACCTCAGAAGGGGTAAAAAAAATTGCTATTTTCAATCGATTGCTTTCTAATCGTTATTTGGATAACCACGCAGTTATCTTTATTGATGAACTGGAATCGGCGCTTCACCCGAAGGCTATTTCCGATTATTTAGATATGATTTTTGAATTGTCTCAAGCGGGTATTCAGTTCTTTATTGCGACTCATTCATATTTCGTCGTAAAAAAATTGTATCTTTTAGCTAAAATGCATAGCCTGTCCATTCCGGTATTGTCTTTAACAGCCGATGGAAAGCCATCTTATGACGATATGGAAGACGGGATGCCCGATAATTCTATTATTGATGAATCCATCCGATTATACCAGCAAGAAGTAGATTGGTCGTTGGGAGGATAGGTATGCTTACTTTTGAAGAATCTGGCATGAAATTTTCTTTTGAAGAAGATAGATCCTTTTATATAGAGAAAAGTGAGCTGTATGCATCGTTGAGAGGTAAGGGGATTTCTGTCGTAGAATGTCTTACTCTCAAAGCACTAAGGCGGGGTGTATATGTTCTGTTTATCGAGGCTAAAACATCTGCACCGAACCCTAACAGTCACGAAGGGATGGCTTTCAACCAGTTCATTGATGAAATTGCCAAAAAATTTCTTGATTCCTTGTTGATTTGTAGTGCCATTCATAGTGAGGTACAAAGTGTGAGTGGCAGTATTGTATTAGGGAAAGAGCTTCAAAGACATTTATATTCTCAACCTAAAATCCAATTCATCTTAATCATCAAAAATCATCAGAAAGAATGGTGCAATTCAGTACAAGAGGCTTTACAGAAACGATTACACGCTCTATTGAAAATATGGAAAGCAGAAGTTTTAGTTTTAAACGAAGAACAGGCAAGGAGATTTCACTTATGGCAATCATAAAGTATTGATGACTAAGGGGCAAGCTGTCTGAATTTTTATTTTGTTTTTGGCTGTGTTCTGATGAGGAGATTTTTTAGAGATGAAGTGTACCAAAATTGTACCAAGATTTAGTACAAAACATGAATATAGGCCTGTTTTTACGAAATGGATGAACCAGAAATGCGATAATTAAGCCATTTTAGTTTAGCGAAATTTAGTAGAGCATAGAATAGGATAAATTAGAGTTTTTAGACAAAATGGGAGAAACTCTAATTTGTCTAATTCATCCTGTTTGATGAGCCTATTGTCTCACAAACAGCCAGAAGATTAAATCCACCGATTTATTTTCCGCTTACAGAACCACTTTGTTCTTGCTTTTACGCGCAACAAAAAACATGGGGCTGGGATGTAGGCAAGGGCAGCTCGCTGTATACTTTACCCTTGCCGGAGTCCCGGCCCCCATGTTATCTTTTTGCGCCAAAAGCAACGTCTAAAAGTTAGGTCTGTTTTTTCTCCATTAGGACTCTTTCTTTCCTGATTTCCAGCAGGCCACCTATATTCAAAAAAAGAGCATTTTATGAGACTCTCTGATGAGGGGTTCATAAAATGCTCTTTTTTTACAAAAAAATTTTCTGCAACATCTTATTAATATATTGTTAATATTATATATTAACTATTTACAATAAAACGAATAAAAATATAGTAACAAATAGAAATAATGACAGCTAAGAACAATGATTTAATAGCGTAGTAAAGCCTTTAAATAGGAAAAATAAGTGTTATAATGATATCACGAAACGCACACGTTATTTGCATAAAAATGCTAAATGATAAAAGAAGGTGCATCGAAAAATATTTAAAGCCATTTGCAGCAAAACAAAATAGCGGGCGGCTATGGCAATAGTGCTACGGAATCTGACGATGTCGTAGCTGGCGGCTATGAAAATACGGCTCTTGGAGAATACACGACGGTAGTCGGTGGCAGATCCAACCGGGCATTTGGTGATGAATCATCGACATCTATATGCAGTTGGTACAATGGAGGTAAGTGATGAAAAAAAAGCATATAGCCACTATTTTATTACTTTGTTTGGCATGTGGACAGACCACTGTTTTTGCAGCAAGCCGAACGGAGGGCAGTACTGGCATTGTTATTGAGGGCGATAACAATACCGTTTCCAGTTCGAATTCCGTTACGCTTGGTAATAATATCAGTTCTTTGGGCGGTGCTAATGTTGCTATTGGATACAAAAGCAAGGCAGGTAATCAGGAAAAACCACTAGGTCCGAATAATGCGAATGGTGCAACTGCCGTTGGCACCGGATCGCAGGCAGTCAACTATAGGGCCACGGCCCTTGGCGATTACACCGTTGCTTCCGGAACAGATTCTCTTGGCCTGGGAACTACTGCGCAGGCGACTGGCGATCGCTCCATAGCGGCAGGGCTTTCATCACAGGCATCTGGAGTGAATGCCATTGCCATCGGTGATAAAGCAGTATCAAGCAGCAATGATTCTGTGGCTATTGGTGAAAAGGCAAGTGCAACGAATAGTCAATCGATTGCCATCGGAAGTGCTTCTTCTGCTTCCGGCTCCTACAGTGTGGCCATAGGATTGAATGCAAAAGCGACGGACGACTGGTCTGTTGCTTTGGGGAATAGTTCTGAAACCTCAGAAGCTGTTTCAACCAGCACCATGACCGTTGGAGGAAAAACATATCAGACGGCTGGTGGGTCCGCAACGGGGACGATTAGTGTAGGAAATGAAACGGTCAAGCGCACGATTACGAATGTTGCAGCCGGCCGTGTAACAGATACTTCAACAGATGCCATAAACGGCAGTCAGTTATTTGCAACAAATCAGAGTGTTGATGCGAATACCCAAAACATTGCTGCGAATGCTAAAAACATTGCAAAGGGAATGAATTTTGCAGCAGATACCGGAACTACTTATAACGCGCAATTAGGTGATATCGTTTCCATTAAAGGCGATGGGGAAAATCTGTCCACATCGGTAGATATGGGGACCATTACCGTATATATGTCGGACACTCCTGTGTTTACGTCAGTAACGGCAAGTACTATTGCCGGCAATACAATCAAAGCGGGTGATACGGTTACGCTTAGTCATCAGGGCGCTGATATGGGGGGAACAAAAATCACTCATTTGAAGGATGGCGATATTTCTCCTACTTCAACTGATGCAGTGAATGGAAGTCAACTGTATAGCACAGAAAACCGAATTAATCTTTTGGACAGTCAGGTCAATCATCTGGGCAGTCAGATTAATCGGGTAGGTGCAGGTGCTGCGGCTCTTGCTGCACTCCATCCTCTAGATTTTGATCCCGATGATAAATGGGACTTTGCAGCTGGGTATGGTAATTACAAAAATGCAAATGCCGTGGCTATTGGTGCCTACTATCGTCCTAATGAAGATGTCATGTTTAACGTGGGAGGTTCTTTTAGTGGTGGAGAGAACATGGTGAATGCAGGCATCAGTTGGAAATTTGGACAAAAGAACAATGTTTCCCGTTCGAGGGTTTCGGTGGCCAAAGATGTGCTGGCGTTGCAACAGCAGGTAGCTGTTCTAACTAAAGAACTGGAAGCGTATAAGTCTGTAATTGGGAATAACGGGAATGCGTCTATGAAGCGAAATATAAATTTCCCTGATGTGCCTGAAAACCATTGGGCGTATACTTATGTGAAGACCTTGGCAGATAAGGGATATCTGAAGGGGTATCCCGATGGCGAGTTTAAAGGCAATCGTGCCTTGACCCGTTATGAATATGCCGCAATCATCTATTGTGCGCTGCAGAACGGAGCACCTTCCGACGGGAATATGATAAGATCGATGGATGAATTTGGGCCGGAAATTTCAAAAGCCAGAGAACTCGACTGCTTCCAGGTAGATAGGATTTCCGGCAAAGACAATGATTGTCATAAAGTGGAACGTATAATACGAGGAGCCGACCCGGACAGGGCGGACCGCTGTAAGATTCGACCATAGCCTATTCTGATATAATGGTAAGTCTTTACGAATCACAAATCACATAACGTGTCATTAATTCTGAATTTACAAACTTCCTTTGCAGGACTTTATAAGTTTTTTGTAGAATCTATATAGCATATATTGAGATTGAGAGGTAAGTCTTTTTAAGGAGGATGAGGCATATGATGAAATGAATTGTGAGTATGTTGCTATTTACTGGAACTTTATTGATAGGAAATACAGTGCTTTCCTTTTATGCAGCTGAAAGCTCTGCTGTTAATCTTGGGATGGTTCAATCCTATAGCCGTTCAGCAATCAACGTTATTGATGATTCTGGTGCCGGTCTTACAGTGACAGTAGGTTATGATGTTTCAGGAGGCATGACGTATGGATTATCGCAAATTTGGTGAAACTTATTATATCCGGATGGATAAGGGAGATGAAATCATCAGCACGATTCTGGGAATTTGTCAGAAAGAACAGATTGCATCGGCCATTTTTTCAGGCATCGGCGGGTGCCGTTCGGCAGAAATACAGACGTTCATCCCAGAAACGGGCAGTTTTGAAGTTCAAGAGCTGAAGGGGATGCTGGAGCTGGTTTCGTTGACAGGCAATATCGTCAGCGATGATGATGGAACTTATTTTCATCATACTCACGCTGCTTTTTCTTATAAACAGGATGGGGAACATCACGTTGCGGCAGGGCACATCAAATCGATAGAGGTACTGTACACGGCAGAAATCGAATTGCGCCCCGTTATAGAAGGACGGATTCAGCGGAAATATGACCCAGAAACGGGGACCGGCTTTTGGGATTTCGGGCCAGAAACGGATTAAGCTGGCCATTGTCTTGTACGTCCCGATGGTCGGCACTTCTGAGGATATTTTCACTTTATACTTTATACTTTATTTTCAAATGAAAGTATTGACAGAATATACCTAATAGTGTACTATTTGGGTAAACATTTTATATGTTTGATGAATGAATATCAATCATCCAGAGCAGTTGAGGGACTGGCCCTATGATGCTGCGGCAACCTCCGTGGGGACGGAAGGTGCCAATTCCAGCGGGAGTTTTCCCGGCAGATGAGCGAGAAATGGAAGGGATTTTGCGCGTCATCTGTAGCTGATGGCGCGCTTTTTTTATGGCTCTGTCATCGGCACTTCTTTATTTATTTTGTAAAAGGGGTGTTCGTATGAGTAACGAAGTATCTGCACAGGCCGTCAACCGGTCGGGCCTGTTGCGAAGCGAAGACTGGTGGGCCGTATGGCTCGGATTATTTATCGTCGTCCTCGGTGCCGGACAAATCTGGCACGTCGATTTGCTCGGCTGGGCTGCTAAGTTCGGTGTCTGGATCGACCCGTCCAAGGCGGTCGGGCCGGGGTCGAAAGGGTTTGCCTGGCTCGGCAGTATCGGGTCGTTAGTGGCGACGTATGTATTTACCCTGGTCGTAACGTCTATCGGTGCGTATTTCATGGGGACGAAGGTCAAGAAATTCGTCGCCGGTTATACCGTGATTTACTGGATCACCATGGCGGCGACGGTCGTCGGCAATTATGCTTATCTGGCAGCGACGCCGAATAAGCGGGAAGCTTTTAACATCGGCTGGTCCCTGAGCCTTGGCGAATTGGGTTTTGTCATTGCCCTGCTGGCCGGGCTGGTCATCGGTAATTTTTTCCCGAAAGTGACGCGCTTCTTATCTGATGCTGCCAAACCGGAATGGTACATCAAGACGGGCATCGTCATTTTGGGCATGAATATCGGCATCCAGGCCATCAGTGCCCTGGGGCTGGCCGGTACGGTCATCGTCCGCGGCATGTGCGCCGTTGTCGAAGCCTACCTGATTTATTGGCCTATCGTCTATTTCGTGGCCCGGAAATTCTTTAAATTCACGCCGGAATGGGCAGCTCCCATGGCGTCGGGCATTTCCATCTGCGGTGTCGCCGCAGCGATTGCTACGGGCAGTGCCATCAAGGCACGCCAGATCATCCCGACTATCCTGGCGTCAGTCATCATCGTCTTCGTTGCCGTAGAATTGCTCATCCTGCCCTTTGCAGCCGCTTATTTCCTGCCCAGTGAACCGATGGTCGCCGGGTCCTGGCTGGGGCTGGTCGTCAAGAGTGATGGCGGTGCCGTCGCATCCGGGGCAATCGCAGATACGCTCATCCGCAACAGTGCGTTTCAGCAATTCGGCGTCAATTACCAGGAAGGCTGGATCCTCATGGCTGCGACGACGTCCAAGGTCTTCATCGACGTTTTCATCGGCGTCTGGTCCTTCATCTTGGCTATCGTCTGGTCCATTTACCATCTCAATGACCCGCGGGCAGCCGTCGCATCCGGGGCTGGCAAGGTTTCCAAACGGGAAATCTGGGAACGCTTCCCGAAATTCATCATCGGTTTCGTCCTGGCCCTGGTCGTCATTTTTGCAGCTGGCTGGCTGCAGCCGGGCATCGTCGACGCTGCGAAAGCCGGCGCCGGACAGGCTAACCTCCTGCGGGCCGTCTTCTTTGGCCTCTGCTTCTTCTCTATCGGCCTGGTCACGAATGTCCGCAAGCTCTGGAAATCCGGCCTGGGCCGTGTCATCGGCGTCTATGCCGTAGCCCTCGTCGGCTTCATCATCTGGGTCGGCCTGTTCATTTCTTACATCTTCTATCACGGCATTGTTCCGCCGACATTATAACTTCATCATAGAAAGGATTGATTGCTATGGCATCGCGAATCACTTCTGCCGCTTCGACGGCTGACGAATATTACTACAACCAAACCGTAACCCCGACAGACGCTGCGACCCATACGGGCCAGCTCGAACGGGATGCAGACGAATATTTCCCCTTGCAGCCCATCGAAAAGAAACTCTGTGCCTATTCCCTGGGATTGGGCTTGGGACTGATGGCCTTGTTCATCGTCATCTTTGAAGTCTTCGGCTGAGGCTTATTATGGAAAAAGGGCTTGTCGCATGTGCGATAAGCCCTTTTTTATTTATTTTTCGTTGTCGAGATTTTTGAAGCGGACGAAGTCGAGGACGGCCTTCTTATTGGCATCGTCTAAGGTACGGTAGAGAGACAGGAGCTGGGTTTCGTCAGGCGAGAGCGTACTGGTCAGGGAATCCGTGTCCGGTTCCATGCGCACGTCGTACCCCATGAGCCAGGATTCAGAGACATGGAGGGCACGGGCTATGAGCATGACGTTGGTTTGTTTTGCTTTCCAACGTCCATTTATGTAGGAACTGATGATACCGCGGGTCAGACCGGTTTTGCGGGCCAGGTCTACAGCGCGCATTTGACGGTACTCGAGGGCTTGTTTCAGGCGTTTTCCAAAAATATTATTTTCCATGGGGTAACCTCCTTTTTCTTCCACAAGTATACAATAAACGTTTAGAAATCTCAACATTTTGTGCAAAAAGCCTTGACGATAGGCTGTTTTTATAGTACTATTTTTTTGTGAAGAAAAGTACAGATTTCAAATCAAAAAAGGAGGACCCTATGACGTATGATTATTCTAAACTCTACGGCCGCATGGCAGAGATGGGTATTACCCGTGAAGAATTGGCAAGACAGTTGGAAATAAGCCGCTCTACGCTGTATTCTAAGCTGACTTCGCGGACTGAGTTCACGCAGGATGAAATCCGTAGATGTGTAGAGATTTTACGTCTGGATGTACGCGATTTGTCACTGTATTTTTTTAAGACTAAATAGTTTCGATACCAAATCAACAGGAGGGAAAAAGATGCTGAAAAAATGGATTTCCACAGGTGTATTTCTATTGTGCCTGATGTGCAGCCCTATGGCTTTTGCCTATGTCGATGATGCCGGTGTCATGAACCAGTTCGACTATGACAATGCGACACCCCTTTGGTATTACATCAATGCCAATGGTTATCGTTTTTATGGACAAAGCGCGATGGATGACCAGTACATCAAGACCGATAACAGCATGTTCATCACCATCAGCCGCGGCGGCTTCTTAGGCGATTTTTACAGTTATCCTGCTGGGACGTTGACACAGTTGATTTTCTTGAAGCCCGGTCCGATGACCGATAAGGGCATCCAGGTAGGTGACAAGGCGGAAAAGGTCATCAAAGTGTATGGGCAGGCGTATCCTGCTGACCGGAAAGACGTGTACAGCCATGATCCGAATACCGGGTTCTGGGTACAGGGGACGAGTAATTACAAGACGAACTATGGCGACCAGCAGAAATTCCACTATATGGTCCTTACCTATTATGACCGCCAAGGTCATCACCTGCATTTTCTGGCCGATAAACATTCGGAACGCATCAAAGCCATCATTTACTGGAAAGGCCGGCCTAATTTAGGAGAAACGACGTATGCGCAAGGTATCATGTATGGGCTGTCGAACTTAGGACTGACGCGGTTCGTTTTAGAAAGTGAAATGAAAGAACATCCGTTGAAATCAGGATGGCGCGCTATAACCGATGCTTGGCACGGGATTTAAGATAAGGAGGAATTTGCTATGAAATGTTATAATCATCCGGACCGGGATGCAGTAGGGACGTGTGTGGATTGCGGGAAGGGATTGTGCCAGGAATGTATGGACCTTTGGACCATCCCAGTCTGTACAGATTGCAATTTGAAGCGCTGGCAGGCCACGAAGCATGAGGTATTCAAAGAATTTGCCCTTACAGCGGTCTTCGCCATCATCGGTCTTGTCTTTGCGTTCCATGGATATAATGGGCTGTTCAACGCCATCGCAGTCATTTGGATGATGGCCGGAGTTTATCCGGGCTGGAAGATGCTGACCCGGATTACGCCGAATGTTTTCTTGATATTGCCGCTCATCGGCTGGGTCTTATACTTTTTCGTAAAATTCTTTATAGCCATGCTGATTGGCTGGATTTGCCTGCCTGTCCGGCTGTTCAAGAATATACGGACCTTGAAAGAGGCCAAAAAGGTAGAAATGGCAGCCGCTTCATTAAAATAAGTGCAGCTTAGGGGACTATCGCATGAAGGTTGGTCCCATCATGCGAGGCCCCTTTCACTTTATAGTTTGTAACATGAAATTAAAACCATCCGCTAACCACTAACTGCTAGCCACTAATCACTTTAAAGGGCTTGTCGTTGTGCGACAAGCCCTTCTTGCATGTGTGTTAAATTTGCAGAATCGTGAAGAAATAGTGGGCTATTTCTTCTTGCGGGATGTGGAGTACAGATACGATTTTTCGGATTTCATCCTGCGTGAAGTCACTTTGGGAACGCAGTTTCTTGGCGAGTGATTCAGGATTGATGGAGATTCTTCTGGCCAATGCTGGAATCGTCAGTGAACGGCTTGTCATGAGGTCTTGTAAGGCACTGTAATCGTAGATGACGTTTCTTTGTTTCATGAGAGGTCCTCCTTCCATGTTTTCTTTTTTTTTGCGCCTTACAAGGAAACCACCTGCGGCCAGGGAACAAGGGCGGCGTAGCCGTGCTATTTACCCTTGTTCCCTGGCCGCAGGTGGTTAGGCTCTTAAGCAAAAAAAATTCCGTTAGGTCTTTTTGTTTTCGTTAGGACTCTTTTCGGCCGGCGCACGTTAGTGCGTCCGGCCGCGATTTTTTTAGGCAATTGTTAACCCCATCTCGATGAGATTATGGTCATGTATCATTCGTTATCGTATACAGGCGATAGGAAAAGAACGCAGGCCGCAAAAAAAATCACGGCCAGTGGTCTTGTGTGTAGCGGCCAAAGCCTCCCATGTTAAGGGGAGGGAGACCACGAAGTGGTGGAGAGGTTCTTTACGGCAGCCTGCCAGAGAGATTTCATCACATCTCATTCGAGTATAATGGCAGGTTTTTACGAGCTACAAGCCATTTGTCATGCAAACTGGGTATACACAGGCTTCACGGCGGGACGGCTTTTAGCCGTCCCCTACGGAATCGCAATCAGGCGATAGAAATGAACGAAGGCCCCGGACGGG
>ERZ773269.1297-NODE-1297-length-24254-cov-7.155668_pt1 | contig 24254 bp, 26 predicted proteins | sample MGYA00511958_ERZ773269 | MGnify/ENA primary metagenome ERZ773269 (study PRJEB29015, sample SAMEA2737761) | human gut metagenome | biome: human gut; feature: human-associated habitat; material: faeces | place: China | collected 2012 ... | reverse complement strand
GTGTGCCGGTAATGTGGATTGTTTCAATCATTAACGTTATTTTGGCCGTTTTGATCATTAAGTAAGAGAATGAGGGATTATAATCATGAGTGAATTTCTAACTATTGGTGAGCCAGTGGTAACGTTTATGTCTAAGGACGCGGACGCTAGCTTGGTTGACACGATTAACTACTTTAAGTTGTTGGGTGGGGCAGAACTGAACGTTGCCATTGGGGTGCAACGTTTGGGTCACACAACGGAATACGTTAGCCGTTTGGGTGCCGATCCACTAGGTGGTTACGCTAAGAAGCAAATTTTGGAACACGGTGTTGGGACGACCTTCGTCACAGAAGATGCTGACAACTGGACTGGTTTCCAATTGAAGCAAATGGTAACGACTGGTGACCCACAAACGTTTAACTACCGTACGGGTTCAGCTGCTGCTCACTTGTCAGCTGATGTGTTGGATGACGTTAAGTTGGACGATGTGAAGATCGCCCACATGTCAGGTATCTTCCCAGCTTTGTCAGAAACTTCAAACCAAGCGTTCCGTCACTTGATGGACCGTTTGGTAGCAGCTGACAAGTTGATTACGTTTGATCCTAACTTGCGCCCAGCACTATGGAATGATGACGAACGCATGATTCGTGAGATTAACGAGTTTGCTAAGTCAGCCGACATTATTTTGCCAGGTATGAACGAAGGTAAGATTTTGATGGGTAGTGAAGACCCTAAGGATATTGCAGACTTCTATTTGAACCAAAGTGACCGTACGAAGGTTGTCATCGTGAAGGTTGGACCTGCTGGTGCATACGTTCAAACGCGTGATGCAGAAGGCTTCATGGTACCAGGATTCAAGGTTAACAACGTGGTTGATACGGTTGGTGCCGGCGATGGGTTCGCACTCGGTGTGATTACGGCTTTGTTGGAAGACAAGTCATTGCGCTCAGCAGCAATGCGCGGTAACGCAGTGGGTGCTTTGCAAGTGCAAACGCCAGGTGATAATGATGGTTATCCAACGCCCGCACAACTTAAGGCGTTTTATGAAGCAGAAGGAGTGAGTGAAGACTAATGAAGTTACAAGTCGCAATTGATCGTGTGTCATTGGCACACGCTATCACGTTGGCAAAGGACCTTGATGGGATTGCTGATGTGATTGAGTTGGGTACGTCTTTGGTAAAGGACTACGGTTTGATTGCTTTGTCAGATATCAAGGCAGAAATTAAGCAATCAGAATTGTTGATGGACTTGAAGGCCATTGACGAAGGTGTTTACGAGTTTAACAAGGGCTTTGAAGCCAATGCCGATATTTTGACGGTAATGGGTTCAGCTGACTTGTCTACTATCAGTGCTGTTTATGACGTCACTGAAAAGGCTGGCAAGACGATGTTGATCGACTTGTTGAACATGACGGACGAAGAGATTGCGCCATTGATGACGTTCGAACACGCTATCTTTGGCTTGCACCACTCACACGATAACGCATCAAACTTTGATGCTGCTGGTTCAGTTAAGCACTTCCACGAGCAATTCCCGGCTGCTAAGCGCATTGCGGTTGCTGGTGGTATTGACTTGGATCAAGTGAAGAAGTTGTCAGCTGACGGTATTGCAGAAATTGCAATCGTTGGTGGTAAGATTGCCGGTGCAGCTGATCCAGTTGCAGCCGGTCGTGAATTTAAGGAGGCTTTGTAATGTCTTTGGTAAATGAAGTATTGTCAGAAATTCAAGAAGTGATGACGCAAGTTGACGAAAGCCAATTGGTTGCGGCTGAAAAGATCGTCACGAAGGACAAGCGTATCTTTGTTTTGGGTGCCGGCCGTTCAGGCTTGATGGCAAAGGGATTCGCAATGCGTTTGATGCACATCGGTTACACGGTGTTCGTCATCGGTGAAACGATTACGCCATCAATCGCTGAAGGGGATGTCTTGGTTGCCGTTTCTGGTTCAGGAACGACGGGTTCAGTAGTTGGACCTGCCCAAAAGGCAGCCGATAACGGCGTTCACGTTATCGGTGTAACGTCTAACCCAACGTCACCATTGGCTACGTTGGGTGAAGCCGCAATCATTGTCCCTGGTGCAACCAAGGCTGGGGACGGTGTGAAGTCAATCCAATTGTTGAGCACGTTGTTTGATCAAAGTGTTCACGTAACGTTGGATATCTTGACGTTGATGATTAGCCGCCGCGACCACGTCTCAAACGACACGGCCAAGGCAACGCACTCTAACATGGAATAGTACACCATTAAATTAGACTTTCAAATCAAATCTCACTGAAATAATCATCTTAACCAGCAAATCTCGTTTTTACGAGATTTGCTGGTTTTTTGTCGTAAAAGAAAAAAGAAAATACAATGAAAGGGTTTACATTTCTTTTGAAACCGCTTACAATAATAAATGTGTTAAAGACACGGGGGAACGTAACATTTGGTAGACATTAATTAAAAGCGTAGAAGGGATGGGGCCCTAGTTGGTATCACGCCGTCATATCTCACTCTTGCTGCTTGAAAACATCGTTCAATATCTAAAACTAGCTGAAAACTCTTCTCCTTCAGAAAACACTAGAACGATATAATTTCTCTCCAGAAAATTCGAGCAGCAAGAGGGTGATGCGACGACTCTTTATCAACATCAACGCTTTCACAATCAAAAATATTTTGTGGGTCGTCAACCATAACCTAAAGCCATATTGCGGATACGCAGTATGGCTTTTATTTTTGTCGTAAATTGTTTGTGGTTAGTGTCGACGCGGTGCGTCGAGGCATGAGGACCGCGGACTACCAATCTTTTCATGACAGTTACATAACACAACTCTGCAAATTCACTGAAAGCACAGAAATAAGTCCTAGTCAATAGTAAGCGGTTTCATATTTTGGTCATAATTAGCCCAAAAATTGACTAAATGTAAACGCTAACATTAATTAAGTAATAAAGATGTTTAAGGATATATTTGAGGTGAAAGCTAATGGCTCAAGATTTTAAGAAGCTTGCTAGCAGCGTGGTTGATGCTGTCGGCGGCGTAGGAAACGTTACTAATCTAACGCACTGCATGACGCGTTTGCGCTTTATTTTGAAAGATGAAGCAAAGGCTAGTGATGAAACTGTAAAGAACATCCCAGGTGTTATGGGATTGGTTAAGCAAGGTGGTCAATACCAAATCATTATTGGTAACAACGTGGCTGCTGCTTACAAGGAAATTTTGGCACTTGGTGTTGATGGTGGGGCTACGGTCGACGCCAGCGAGCAACCAAAGCAAAAGTGGACGTTGAAGCGCGTCGGTATGACGATTTTGGATGCCATTATCGGAACGATGACGCCTTTGATTCCTGCCATCATCGGTGGATCAATGGTTAAGTTGTTGGCAATGTTGTTGCTAATGACGGGTGTTGTTGGTGAAACAAACTCAACGTACGTTTTGTTGAACACAATTGGTGATGCGGCATTCTTCTTCTTGCCAATCTTGGTTGCTGTTTCAGCATCAAAGAAGTTTGGTACGAACACGTACTTGGCGGTTGCCATCGCTGGTTTGATGGTGCACCCAGTGTTCATGGACTTGATGGCGAAGGCTGCTGAAGGGCAAGCCGTAACGTTGGCAATGTTGCCAATCACGTCAGTTAAGTACACGTACACAATTATTCCAGCCATCGTTATGTCATGGTTGCTACGTTACATCGAAGCTGGTGTTGATCGCATCACGCCACTTGTAACGAAGAACTTCTTGAAGCCAATGTTGATCTTGTTGGTTGGTGCGGTTATCGCAATCTCAATCGTCGGACCTGCTGGTGTTTGGCTAGGTAACGGTATCTCAGCTGTTGTTTACGGTATCCACGGTAAGCTAGGTTGGTTGGCCGTTGCGATTGTTGGTGCTATCTGGCCTTTGTTGGTTATGACGGGAATGCACCGTGTGTTCACGCCAACGATTGTGACGACGATTGCTGAGACTGGTTCAGAAGCTATGGTTATGCCTTCTGAAATCGGTGCCAACATGTCACTTGGTGGTGTCTCATTGGCCGTTGCCTTTAAGACGAAGAACCGCGAATTGCGTCAAACTGCCTTGGCAGCTGCTTCATCAGCTTTGATTGCTGGTATCACTGAGCCAGCCTTGTACGGTGTGGCAATTCGTTTGAAGCGACCAATGATTGCTTCAGTTATTACTGGATTTATCGCAGGTGCCGTGGCTGGTTTGGCCGGCTTGGCATAACACTCAATGGCAGCGCCTGGTTTGTTCACGTCAGTTCAATTTATTGATAAGGACAACCCAACAAGCATTTTGTGGATTGCAGCAGTTATGGCAATCTCAGTTGTTGTTTCATTCGCATTGACGTTGATTCTTGGCTTCGAAGACATTCCTGTTGAAGAAGATGAAGCTGATATGGTTACGCCAGCTAGCGTTAAGTTGATGGCTCCTATGAAGGGCGCCGTTATGGGCTTGCACGATGTTGCTGATGAAGTCTTCTCAAAGGGCTTGCTAGGTAAGGGGATGGCAATCGAGCCAGTTGACGGTAAGGTTGTTTCACCAATTGCTGGAACGGTTACGACGGTCTTCCCAACGAAGCACGCTATCGGTTTGACTGATGATCACGGTATGGAAGTTTTGATTCACGTTGGTTTGGACACGGTTTCACTAAATGGTGAGCCATTCGAAGCATTGGTTGCTGCTGGTGACCGCGTTGAAGTTGGAACTGAATTGTTGCAAGCTGACTTGGACGCTATCAAGGCTGCCGGTTTGCCTACGACGACGGTTGTTGTTATTACGAACACAGACGAATTTAAGGACGTTACGCCAGTAGAGCCTGGTAACGTTTCATTCAAGGATCATGTCATGGAAGTCTTCCACCACGAGAAGGAAGACGATGCACAAACGGCTGTTGCAGCTGACGCATCATTGGCATAAACGAGAGATTAAGAGAATTAAGGGGAACTGGTTAAATGACTAAGAATGTATTTCCAGAAAACTTTTTGTGGGGTGGCGCAATTGCGGCCAACCAAACTGAAGGTGCTTGGCACGAAGGTGGCCGTGGCACAAGTAACATTGACATGTTGCCAATCGGCGAAAAGCGTATGCCAGTGAAGTTGGGACAAGTGGCACATCCTGAATTGGATGACACGCTTTACTACCCAAGTCACACGGGTATCGATTTTTACCACCGCTACAAGGATGACATTGCGATGTTGGCCGAAATGGGATTGAAGGTCTTCCGTACATCAATCTCATGGAGCCGTTTGTACCCAAATGGTGACGAAACGACACCTAATGCTGAAGGAATTGCATACTACCGTTCATTGTTCGAAACTTGCCGTGAACACGGGATGGAAGTCTTGGTAACGTTGGCGCACTTCGACGTGCCAATGGGCTTGGTAGAAGGTTACGGTTCATGGCGCAGCCGCGACATGATTACGTTCTTCACGCGTTATGCCAAGACATGTTTCGAAGAGTTCGGTGACTTGGTTAAGTACTGGATCACGTTTAACGAAATCAACATCATCTTGCACAGCCCATTCTCTGGTGCTGGGTTGGCCTTCCAAGAGGGTGAAAACCAAAAGCAAGTGACGTACCAAGCTGCCCACCACGTGTTGGTTGCTAGTGCGTTGACGGTTAAGATGATTCACGAAATGTTGCCAGAAGCACAAGTTGGCTGCATGATTGCCGGCGGAAGCTTCTACCCATACACAAGTAAGCCAGAAGATGTTTGGCAATCAATGCTTGATGATCACGACAACACGTTCTTCATTGACGTGCAAGCGCGTGGTTACTACCCTTCATACATGAAGAGTTTGTTGAAGTCTAAGGGTGTTGACGCTATCGAAATGGCCGAGGGTGACGAAGAAATCTTGAAGAACACGGTTGATTTCGTGTCATTCAGTTACTACGCATCACGTACATCAGCGCACAACTTGGATGAGTTGGTAGCGAACGAAGGAAACGTTGTTAAGTCAGCCAAGAACCCATACTTGCCAACAAGCAAGTGGGGTTGGGTAATCGACCCACTTGGATTGCGTATTACGATGAACCAATTGTACGACCGCTACCAAAAGCCATTGTTCTTGGTTGAAAACGGTTTGGGTGCGGAAGACGTGGTTGAAGCTGACGGTTCAATCAACGATGATTACCGCATCGACTACTTCCGCGATCACATCAAGGCCATGGCCGATGGAATTGAAGACGGTGTGCCACTAATGGGCTTCATCGCCTGGGGTGTTATCGACTTGGTTGCTGCTTCAACAGGTCAAATGACGAAGCGTTACGGTATGATTTACGTTGATAAGAACAACGACGGATCAGGAACGTTTAACCGCTCAAAGAAAAAGTCATTCGACTGGTACAAGCAAGTTATCGCATCTAACGGTGTAAATCTTTAATATATTGAACGCAGTGCCTCGCATATGGGGCACTGCGTTTTTATTTTTTCTTACAACATGTTAGACTAATGAACTAGTGAGATTTATGTGGATTAGATTTATTGGGAGATATATACGATGGTAGGAACGATTTTGACGGTACTTGTCGCTCTTGAAGCCTTGTACATTATGGGATTGGAAATGTTTGGCAAGCCAGCAAAGCAAGCCGAGACATTTGAACTAGACGAAAACATCACGAAGATGCCTGAGGTACGCTCATTGTTGGGTAACCAAGGAATTTACAATGGTATGTTTGGTGTGTTGATTTTGTTGACGTTGGTTGTTATTCACGGATCAGCACAAGACATCATGTTGAAGTTGGAGATGGCTTACATTGTGATTGTAGCTGTGTACGGTAGTTTGACGGCTGCACGCAAGATTATCTTGGTACAAGGTTTGCCAGCATTGTTGGCTTTGATTGCCTTGGCATTGCACATCTAAAAATTAAATCCTGGTTTCGAGACATATTATTAGCAAAATAAAAAGGGGGTCTATATACTATAGTTATTCCCCGTGGTAGTTACGCTAATGACTATCTTGTACAACCAGTTGTACAGCGCGCCGTAGATATACGGCGCGTTTTTTAATGCAGTTTTGTGGTTTGTGTCGACGCGTTGCGTCGAGGCATGAGGGCGGGGGGGCTATCTCCGTTCTTCACACACCGTTCACATCTTAAATTAAATTCTTCATTGACTTAGATTAGAAATACATTAGAATAATAAACAATAACAAGTAAGGGGAAGCAAAAATGATGATTAATGCAAAGACAACAATTGCAAACTCATATTACTTTTGGTTTTTTGGATAGCTATCCGAATCAAACCAAAAGCATTTTTGCATGGTTCTCGGATAGCGGTAAACTTCCCAGGACCAAATACACAACCTGAATTGTTAGGACAACAAGAGGTTATGAGGTTACTGGGTGGTTTCGAAATGAAATCGCCCAGTTTTTTATTTTAAGGAGTTCGGTTATGCCACACATGAAAGCAACACTAGCAAATCGCTTGAATCAAGATTTGAAGAAGATTCAACCTAATGAAATTCGTGCATTTGATATGCAAGTTAGTCAAATTCCTGACATCATCAAATTGACGTTGGGGGAGCCTGATTTTGATACACCCGAAGTCGTGAAGCAAGCGGCGATTGATAGTATCGCCAACAATGATTCACATTACGCACCAGGTAATGGTACGGTGGCTGTTCGCCAAGCAGCAGCGCATTTCTTGTCAGATCGCTACGATTTGCAATATGACGCCATGACAGAAATCGCCGTGACGGTTGGGGCAACCGAAGCCATCTACGCTTCGTTGACGGCCGTCTTGAACCCAGGTGATAAGGTTCTGATTCCAACACCAACGTTCCCATTGTATGACCCAATCACATTGATGAACGGTGGTGATCCGGTCCACTTGGATACAAGTGCCACGGACTTCGTTTTGACACCCGAGATGTTGTCAGCTGCGATTGCCGAACACGGGGATGCGATTAAGGCCATTATTCTAAACTATCCTGGTAACCCAACTGGGGTAGCCTATTCATCTAAGCAATTGCTTGAGTTGGCTGCCGTTTTGGCTGACACTGACATTATTGTAATTGCTGATGAAATTTATTCAGAGTTGGCTTATGACAGTGAGCACCGCTCAATTGCCACGTACTTGCCAGAACAAACGTTGGTCTTGAACGGCGTGTCAAAGTCACACGCGATGACTGGTTACCGTATCGGCTTTATCGCTGGACCGGCTGAGTTGATGCGCACAGTGGGAATGGTGCACCAAATGACAGTGACGACACCATCTAACCCAGCGATGGCCGCTGCAACGGTCGCGTTGGGAACCGAAGCTGGACGTCGCGCAACGTTGGAAATGAAGTCAGCTTATCGCAAGCGTCGTGATTATGTGGTTGCACAAATGCGTCGTGCTGGCTTTAAGGTGATGAACCCAGATGGTGCCTTTTATGTCTACGCTGGTATTCCAGAAACGCATAACACAAACGATCGTGAATTTGCGTTGGCCTTGGCTGAAAACGCAGCGGTCGCAGTAATTCCAGGTTCTGTCTTTGGTCCTGGTGGGGAAGGTTATATCCGTTTGAGCTATGCAACGAGCGACGCGCAACTACAAGAAGCGATGGCGCGTATTCAAAATTACATGCAACAAGTGCAAGAAGTCAGTGAATAAGGATGGGGATGCTTATGAATAATGTGAAACAATACATGCTTGCCGTTTTGAACGGTAATGCGTTGGCAATTATGGTTGCTTTGGTACCAGCTGCGTTGGTGAATCAATTGTTGGGTGCCATGCCACAAAATGGGGTAGTCACATCATTGGCGATGATGGTCACGTTGGCGCAAAGTGCGTTGCCGTTGATTGCAGCGTTTGCCGTAGGAACGATGTTGAAGTTGGGTATGATGGAGACGGCGTCAATGGCCTTGGCTACGTTGGCTGGTTCGGGCGTAACAACGTTTAAGGATGGCACCTTCACATTGGCTGGTTCAGGGGTAATCTTGAACGTGATGCTGACAACGGCCGTGGCAGGGTTGGTTGCGATGGGGGCAACTAAGGTGCTTGGACAATTGCGTGTGGTATTTGAGCCATTAATCGTCTTGGTTGTTGCTGGTGGTATCGGATTGATGACGTTGCCAGGTATGGTTGCAGTCCAAGCGGCCGTTGGTCAAGTTGTCGCCTCGGCTACAGCAGCTGCACCATTGGTGATGGGTATCTTACTCGGTGTCATTTTCGCCTTGTTGATTGTGTCACCAATGTCTTCAGTTGGTATCGCAACAGCCATTGGCTTGGTGGGAATCGGTTCAGGTGCTGCCAACGCTGGTATCGTCGCAGCCGGTTTGACGTTGGCGGTCATGGGGGCATCGGTTAACTCATGGGGTGCTACAATCGCGCACTTTATGGGATCACCTAAGATTCAAATGGCAAACTTGTTGTCACGACCAAAGCTGTTCTTGCCAGTCGTGATTGCCGCAGCTATCTCAGGTGGGGTTGCCTCATTGATGATGGTTGAAGGAACGGCCTTCTCAGCCGGATTCGGTATGGCTGGCTTCATTGGACCTTTGACGGCGATGACAGAGTCTACTGGTAGTGCCTTGGCAGTCCGTGTGTTGGTTGCCTTTGTGGTTGTACCACTAGCAGCTGCCTTCTTGATGAAGTTGATCTTTATCCAAAAAACACAATTGATTAAGGCAGAAGAATTGAAGTTGCCTGAAGTTTAAAAGTCACGAAGGCGTCGAGCAATCGACGTCTTTTTTACTGGAGAAAATTATCGAAATTGACATATTGTTTTGACATCTTATATTGTACGTTGTATAGTATTGTTTGTAACATGAATGAAACATGAGATTGGGGATTAAAAACATGACAGAACCAGTATTGATTGCAAACAAGTTGAACAAGACTTATACCAGTGCAGCCGGGGTAGACCAGCACGTCCTTAAGGATTTGTCTTTGACGGTGCCACAAGGGGAGTTCGTGGCCATCATGGGGCCTTCAGGATCAGGAAAGTCGACGTTGTTGAACGTGCTTTCTACGTTGATGAAGCCTACCACTGGTGAAGTCATGATTAACAACAAAGATATTTTGCACATGACAGATGATGAAATCGCAAACTTCCGTGGTCGCGATATGGGATTCATCTTCCAAAGCTATAATTTGATTGAAAGTTTGACGGTCAGCGAAAACATTGCGTTGCCACTGACTTTGCAAAAGACGAAGCCTGCCCAAATCAAGGCAGCGGTCCAAAAGGTGGCCGATTTGCTACACATCAGTGAGTACTTGAACAAGTATCCAGCTGAGTTGTCAGGTGGACAACAACAACGTGTCGGGGCCGCTCGTGCCTTGGTTCACGAGCCAGCATTGATTTTTGGAGACGAACCAACTGGTGCGCTTGATTCTGAAAATGCCCGCGAGATGATGAACTACCTAACGAAGATTAATGACGAACGTGACATTTCAATCGTGATGGTAACGCACGATCCGTTCTCAGCATCATTCGCATCACGCATTCTATTCTTGACTGACGGACAAATCACTAAGACGTTGACGCGCGATGATCGTTCACGTGAAGATTTCTACAACTATGTATTATCTGAACTAGGTAACTTTGAATAAGGGGGCGGATGACCATGTTTTCTATTGCAATGAAGTCACTCCGCTCAAAGTGGCGTGACTATCTCGTACTATTTGTTGGCCTAATGGTGTCAGCAGCCATCTTCTATATGTTTAGCGCGATTGCCTTGAACAAGGAGTTCTTGCTGGCTAACTCAACGACCGGGATTATCGTCCTTGTGTTTACAATCGGTGAATTCCTACTAGGATTGATTACATTTGTTTATTTGAATTTTGCAAACAGCTTCTTGCTGCGTTTGCGTCAAGCTGAGTACGGCTTAATGTCAATGCTTGGGGCGAAGCGCAAGCAAATCGGGATGATGTTGATGCAAGAGACGCTGGCATTGGGTGTTATCTCAACGGTAATCGGAATCGTTGCTGGAATTGCTTTGACGTCATTCAGTGGCCAATTCTTGATGGACCTGCTGGGCTTGCAACTAGCTCACTGGACAGGTTTCTCATTCCACGCCATCTTGGTAACCTTGGCATTCTTTGTGGTCTTGTTCTTCTTGAACGGCCTTTACAACAGTGCTCGTTTGAGTCGCCAAGATACGTTGACATTGTTGACGGCTGACAAGCAAGTTAAGCAACCAAAGCGTCGCAAGATTTTGGATCCACTATTTGGTTTGATTGGGTTGGCCTTGTTGATTGGTGGTTATGCCATGATGCCAAACGTGTTGAGCTTGGGTATCACAGGGTTCATCTTGATTTTGATTATCAATGTCTTGGGAACGTTCTTCTTTGTGAGTCGTTCATTGAAGATGTTGACGTACGCCTTGCGTGGTTCACGTTTTAACAGCCGTGGGTTGCGTTCATTCTTGAATGGACAATTGATGTTCCGTTTGCCTGATTACCAACGTTTGTTGACGGTGTTGTCAGTCATCTTCGGTTTGGCACTTGGAGCGATGTCAGTTGGACAAGGTTTCTACCGTGCATTGCCGGAACAAGCACAATCTAGCCAACCTTACACGGCAGCTTATACAACGAACGCTGATGTGAAGGACTTGAAGAACATTAAGTGGCAAGCAAGTTATCACTACGTTAAGGGTGCTGATAAGGTTGTTTACTTTGATGGGGATGAGATTAATGCGCACCACATCCCAACGATGATTTATGATGGTGTACCAAACAGCACGCCAAAGGTTAAGTGGATGTCTGGGGATGAGATGATTCAAAACCCTGACGCAACAACGGATACGTTGATTGGCTTGGCAAATCAAATCAACGGTGTGCAATTCGATTCTAAGGCAGTGGTGCTTAAGAACGCGGATGAGTTGGCAGAGAAGGGAACGGTTAAGTCAGCTGAACTAGTGAAGGTCGCTGACTTGCACGAAAACGAAACGGTCTTGGTCAAGAACGCTGAACGTGAAGCGAAGGCTTTGGATTCAACGGTGCAAAAGTTGTCAGGATCATACGGTTTCTATGCGTTGGCAAAGAGTTACTTTGGTGGCTTTGAGTTTATGGGAATTTTCTTGGGAATTGGTTTCTTAGCAATGTTGGCATCAACTTTGATGTTCAAGGTGTTGTCTGGTGTTGCTGATGATAAGCGTCGTTACCGTATTCTAACGATGATTGGAACAAGCGAACGTCAAGTGACGATGACGGTTGCGAAGGACTTGGGAACCTTGTTCTTTATTCCATTAATCATCGGACTGCTTGACGTTGTATTTGGATTGAATATGTTCAAGGCAATCTTGAGTGATCCATACGTTGGCTTCGTACCATCACTAATCGGCATTTTGGTCTTGTATTTAGCGTATTATTTCTTGACGGTTGTGATTTACCGTCGTTTGATTAAGGCCTAGTTCTAAAAATGTTCATGTTTTTTTGACGGTGGATAAGGTATAATATAAGTATTCAAAATGCTGTGGAGTAAATGACAATAAAAACATTTTATTGAGACATCTACGACACCTAAAAGGCGGCTACCTAAACGCGCAAGGTAGCCGCCTTTTTTCATGTAAAAATTAGGGTAAACTAAAGCCCGCGCATATACTCTGGAAAGTGATCACGGGTAACTAGTTTATTCGTAGTGTCGGACATCCGGTTAGGATGTGCCTGACAGACTCAGTATAACCTGATTTTGCACTGCAAGCAAAGAACTACAGCAATCAGCCGTTCCATGGTATGATTGCGAAAATAGCAGTATTCGGGGGTGCTGATATGAGACTTGAGACAGAAATTAATGCGACGATTCAAGGAATCGACATTACCTTCAATGAGTATGGGTCTGAAACGACAATTAGTTTGTTCAGAACGGTGCTTGGCGAAGGTGTACTACGATTCGTTGGGCCGAACAGTGAGCGTACGGTCGTTTTGACCGCAGAACAGTATTTAGATTTTATTAACTACGTGTATTTGCCGGCTAATGTTGCTGAGTGGCATTCAGTGCCATGGGCATTTGAGGCCGAAACTTGGTGGCGTGTGATGATTCATGATGGGGACAAGAGTCACAACATGCGTGGTAGTGAAGAGCAAGAAGGGTATGCCCACTTTAAAAAGTGGTTGGAACTGTGGTTGGCAAGATTTGATATTGAGCTAGGTAATATTATCTACAAGCCAATCGAAGTTATCTATGAAGACGCAGTTCATTTGCGTACGCTACCGGTGGTTGGCTATGCGTATCTAACTTACAAAGAGCGGTCGATTTACGATGGCCTAGTTGAAGATGGCATTGTGGATGATGCAGCACCACAAGTTGACTTGGTTCGTGATCCAACAAATGCGCATGATGAAAATGCCATTTTAGTTTTGTATAAAGGCACAAAGCTAGGGTATTTGCCTAAGAATAACAACAAAATTTTGGCGCGCTTGATGGATGGTGGCGTCAAATTGCAGGCAGAAGTGAATCCAGATATTGATGACGAAAAAATTTGGGTGTCAATTGCGTTGGCAAAGTAAAAACCAGAGGATTTGTGGTCCTCTGGTTTTTTCGTGTTCTTACAAAATTGATCCAACCCACTTCTTCATTGCGATGTTAGTGAAGTCGAACTTTTCCAAAGCTTCAAAGCCTTCAGTTTCCAAATCAACGTTTGAAACGGCACCGTATGACAACATCAAGTTAACTGGGTGGACGTTACGATCACCAACCGTTACCAAGATGGCAGGCTTGTTTGAAGCTGTCATGTAGCCGATTTCGAAGGCCGTTCCTGAATCAGGGTCGGCAGCGTCAATGAAGGCAACAATCAAGTCAGCGTTGTTCATTGCCGTGATGTCAGCCTTGTACGTCATCGTTCCCCATTCGAAGTCAGGCTCAAAATCACCGTCTGCTTCGATAACTTGACCACCGTATTGGTTCAACAATGGGACGTAGATATCGTTAATCGTAGGGTTGGCCTTCAATGCTTGGTAACCTTGCATCAAGATGTTTTGTTGTTCTTCGTTGAACCAACCAGCACCCAAGTAAATGTTGCGCGTGCGTTGGCCAACCTTTTCACTAGCTTCAGCGATTTGAGCAAGTTCAGCAATCAATTGGTGTTCAGTAAGCATTAGAAATTCCCCGTGTTTCTTTGTTTGTAACCAGGATACCAAATTTCCGTGACGATTTTATGAATGTTGAAATATTCCAAATATGCATTGAAAGTAGATTTTTTTAAAAAAAGGGGCGTAAAACTGGAAAAAGTCGTTCTGGTTTATGATAGTAATCTTGATTAAGATTAACTTATCCAAGTGGGGAGGAAAGAAAATGAAGTTAAGCTATCCAACTGTTTTTCATCGTGAGGATAATGACACCATCACGGTTCGAATTCCTGATGCGCAAGTTGCGACCATGGGAATTGATTTTGGGGATGCCATTATTATGGCTAACGAAGCGTTGCAATTGGTGCTAGATGATATGGAGACATATCCTGAGGCGACGATTCTAGAACTAGTACAACTGGAGGAGTGGGAAGATTTAGGTAATACCACAGTGCGTGAAATTATTTATGAGGTCAATCCGAAATAACGTCTATGCGACATTGAAAGTTAAGTCTAACCGTGCTATATTAAGTTTAACTTAATCGTAAAGAGGTAGATGCATATGGCAGATAAGCAGACTGAATATCGTATTTGGCACGGACGATTGTCATCTATGTTAGAAGGGGAAATCGAAGATATTAGATATGACGCGTTTAATGAATTTGATGCCAAAGTCGCAAGTGGTTTGATTCCGGTGTTGGCGTTTAAGACGATGCAACGTGATTTTGTGTTGCCAATTATTCGCGATCACGGACTAGATATGAGTGATTTTTATGATGCGGAGGCTAGCGTGTTGGGGGCTGCGTCATTGTCAGACATTCGTTTCTGGGCTGGCTTGGCTAAGAAAATCGGGGTGAGTGCTGCCAACGGTAACTGGCGCGCACGTGATAACCGCATGTATGTATAAAAAAATACACCCCAAGATTGAGGTGTACAAATCACTAATTCTTCTTAACTGCATCGCCGTAAGCGGTGTAATTTTCATCGCCCATCAAGCGAACGTTTAATACTTCATCAGCGCCAAGTTTGTCAGCTTCCTTGGCCAAATCAGCTAATGCGCCAGTGGGTGACATAGCGATTGATGTGACGATTTGAATTGCTTCAAATCCGGCTGGAATATCACCAACCGTCATTGGCAGTGAGAAATCTTTGTTTCCGAAAAGTCCCATAGTCGTGGACCACCTTTCTACCTAATTGTTGCCTTCATTATACAAATTACGGTGGCAAAAAGGGTGGCTGGTGTCTTAGCGCGAAACCGAGATTTCTAACGTGACGTCAATTTCACGACCCAAGGCATCATAGTGACCATACGTTGGGTAGGTGGCAAAGAATCCAATCGCAGTGGGCACTTCATCTGACAATTGGGCAGTCAGATCACGAATTAATTGTTGCGTTTTCTCCAAGTCGAAGGGGATGTCGCGAATATCAGCATCCAACTCGACAGCTCCAAGAAAACCATCGATATCATTATCGGTGAACAAGGGCTCACGTTCATAAAGGTAGGTGTAAGTCATGCGGTTACCATCCGTCTGATTTTTAGTTAGTAAAGCTATTATAGCCCACTTTAGCCAAGGGTGCTTAATTCTGAAGAAACAAGCGCTTACATGGTAAAATGTAAGTACAAAAGAACGTGACTACGGAGGAAATGATTATGGTTGATGTTGCACACCAAGAAGCAATTGAGCAAGTTATTTTGAACTTGAAGGCCCAGGTGGCTGGTTTGAACCAACAAATCGAAGCCTTGTCTAGCTTGCTTGAAATGAAGACAGAAGATGTTGATATCCACGATGTGCCAGGTCAAATTAAGCGCGCAGCGGCAGCGGTGGCTGGCACTGACCACTTGAACATGATTTTGGTCCGTGGTGAAAGCTACGAGATGCGTGAGCGCATGATTAAGGAAGCGTTGGACGCCCAAGTTCACGTGACTGGCGTTGAACAATTTATCGAGGACTTCCAAGATGGTTTGCGTGGTGGCCAAGTTGGTACACAAAAGTTCAAGGACACATACGACGGTTACGAAGTATTGGTTGTTGAAAACCTTGAGCAATTGGCTGGTTCAAAGCCTAAGCTACAAGAACAACTCTTTGATCGCGTTTACCAACGTTCAGAAGAAGGCAAGTTGACCATCTTGTCAGGAAACGCAGCGTTCATTATCGGAACTGAATCAGAAGAATACCTACACATGTTGAGTTTGGGAAAGAACGTCTTCGTGGGTTAGTTTTTATAGAATAGACAAAATGACTGGTGATTGCTTATTGCATCATCAGTCATTTTTTGTTTCCGAGTGTGTTCGAGAGTTGAAACACAATCTGTTTTAATTCCGGTGATAAAATTGGATTCATAATAGTGACGTTTTTAAAAGGTGAAGAGATGGGCAATGAAGATTTACAGCGTAAGGTCGTAGAACAAATTGCGATTGACCAAAATAAACTGTACTCAGAAAATATCTTGAAAAAGAGTGAAGATTTAAATAAAGCCGTACTAGACAAGTTATCAGATAACAACTGGGGTGTTTCTCAAGGGGCTGGATTTGCTGCCGAGGAGTTTCATGCGGGATCATTTAACTTATCTGCTGCTTTTAAAGATATTGATTCATATAAGGCTGAAATAGAAAAAGAGTATACCAAGTTAGGACAAGTTGATGTGAAGGTAATTCGTCCAGGGGCAGATTCTGGCGAAAAAGCATTGGCCAAATATCAACTAAAATATTACAGCGATGGTAATGCAAGTGCCAAAGCAATCTCAGAGACACTCTATCAAAGATATGACCGATATAAACAGACAAGTGGTAATGATATAAGCTTTCCGGAGTATCTCAAGAAAAATAACATTACGGAAGTTAAATCGTTTAATGATTTGCTGTACGCCGATCAAGGATTATTGATTCCAAGTGATCAGGTAGATGAAGCTACATCAGCGCTTAATAAACTAGCACTGAAAAAAGAAGTTACAAATCCGAGTCACGCAAAATCGTTAAGAGAAGCGAAGAATAATATAACGTCAACGGTTAGCTATGATGGCATCAGTTCTTTGGAGTTGTCCAAGTCAGAAGCTGAAATGCTAGTGGAACGCGTTAAAAAAGGAGAGAATCCGGTAGCTGCTTTAAATACGGTTTTGTCGCACTACCAAAGTGACATCTTCAAGAAGGCGTTAAAGTCTGGCGTGACTGCAGCGACTATTAATATGGCATTATCAATGGGACCAGCTATCTTTCAACAACTAGAAAGCGTATTTCGCGCCGAAGGAATCGATTTATCAGAACTTGGTAATGACTCGGTGAATGCCAGCTTGAGTAGCGCAGATACGCTATTCATTCAAACACTTTCAGGTTATCTTTCAATGAATGCTGAATTCGGAAAGTTTGGTAAGAGCCTGCAGACGTTGGAGAATAATAGTAGTGTTTTAACGGTCGTTATTTTGGCTGTTTATGACAGTGTCAAATTATCAATTAAGTTTGCGAATAAAAAGATTAGTCGTGAGGAATATTTTTCTGGAATGGCTAAAGTCATTGTAGTAAATGGCATAACGGCTGCTATGAGCTTCATACCAGTAGTTGGCTTTTTGATTGGTGGCATTGTTGGAACCATAGTAGCTGAACAAGGTGAAAAATTCTTAATCGGTTTGGCTATTGAAAATGGCTACACGTATTTCGGATTGGTCGACCAAAACTATACGTTGAGCAAGGCGCAACTTAAGGATATGGGCATCTCGACCTTAGAGTTAACAGAGCCTAAGTTTGATCAGTTGAAGACTGACAAGCTGAATTTAAGTCAGCTTCAAACGGATAAGTTGAATTTTGGCGCTACTGAAATTAAATACCTACGTAGGGGACTGATTGGTGTAAACAAAATTGGTTATGTATAAGAAAGGAAAATGATATGAAAACATTAGTCATTGTGGCATCAAAAGATAAGACAAATCAAATGTTAGCGGAAAAACTAAATGGTGATATTACTGAGTCATTTGCGAAAGATGATATTGAGTTACAAGTAGGAAAATGGACTGAAGAGCAATATGCACAGCAAGCGGCGTCACTTAGTCAAAATAATTTGTACGTATTCCTTGGAGAATCAAAAGAACAAGCAAAGCTAAAAGAGACAGGTAACTTTGACTACAATCAAGCCCAAGAAGCGTTCAGAAAGCTAGGCATGACATATGCTTGGAAGGGAAACAAAGCACTTCTTTGGATAGATGAAAAGAAATTTGCAGATGCATCTGTTGAAGACATGGTTCAAATGTTTGGCGTTGCTGGTGTGGATATCCCTGAAGATTTAAAGCCATTTATTCTAAAGACTGATCAATCACTTTATGGAAAAGCATCGGATTTCATCAAAGGAAAGAAAAACAAAGGGGCTTCAAATGGCGAGTTAATTTCTGGCGAAAAGCCAAAAGGACTAAAGCGATTCACTAAAGGAATTGCTGTGGTAGCTGCCGGCGTTGTTACTGGTGTTGGTGCTCTCCCTGCACTTGTTGCGGTTGGTGCAGCTGGGGCTGTAATGGATAAGAAAAAGATGGACGAGGTTATTGATGAAGCATATAAAATCTTGATAACTGAGTTTGTTAATAAAGATTTGAATCACTTTGTGGAGCATATGGATAGTTTGTAGTCACACGGACTAGCACTCGAGGAATCGAGTGCTTTTTTCATTAGCAAAGTATCCCTTTCTTGTATCATTCAAACATTCTTGTCATACTAGTACCGAGGGAGTCGAGGAAAGCACGGAAAGACTGGGGGACTTTTGATGGCATTTCCAAAACTAATTGCAGTTGACTTGGATGGGACTTTCTTTGATAAGCACCAACAAGTGAATGCACACAAATTTACGAAGCTACTGGATTACTTGGATGAACGCGATTACCATTTTGTGGCAGCGACGGGTAATGATCGCGCAACGGTGGACCGCTTTTTGGCACCGTTTGTGGGACGATTTGATTACGTTGTACAAAATGGTGGCCAAGTCATCACGAAGGATAACAAGGAACTGGCGTTGCACAGTTTGTCACGTGAACACATGGAAATCGCGATGAAGGCAGTGGCTGAATCACCGCTGTCACCGGGCCACGGGAATGTTTATAGCACCGCAACTAATGGGTACATGCTACGTGCTGATAAGGGCCAAGGGGAACTTTATCACCACATGGTCGCTGAGTTTCCGAACTTGATTTTCATTGACAGCTTGGACGAAATTACTGAGCCGGTCGTGAAAATCATTGTGAACTGGCCGGAAGTACATGCGGAGACCTTCATGGCGCAGCTAAACCGTGAGCTAGCTGGAACTGCGCACGTGACCACGTCAGGCTTCGGCATGATTGATATCGTGGCGCCAAACATCAACAAGGCAGTCGGCCTGCAGGAACTTGGTGCCTATTATGGTATCGAACCAGCGGAGATGGCAGCGTTTGGGGATGGTGGTAACGACATCGAGATGCTACGCCTTGTTGGCCACCCATTTGCGATGACCAACGCAGCGCAGCCGTTGTTGGATGAGTTCCCACCAACGGTTTCAGATAATAACCATGATGGTGTTTTGGACACAATCGGGACATGGCAATAACCATAATTGGACGGCTTGAAAAAGTCGTCCTTTTTCTATGCGACAAAACGGCTCACTTATTTCGTTAGTATAGGTGTCGACAAAAACAGGTGGCCACCTAAATGAATTTGGAGGAATGACGAAATGACGGGACAAATGAAGGTACGGTATGTGACGAAGGCAGCAGAGACGGGAGCTGAATACGTCCGCATGTTCAACGTAAAGGTTGGCACGACGGACGATCAACTACGTCAGCTTGGTCAAGTTATCGTGAACCTTGGTGTTGAAACGGAAATCGTGTCAATTTCGGCGACGGAAGTGAATGCGTATGATGCAGGCTTGGCAGAATAATCGGAGGTAGCGAAGATGAAGAAGTTGGATTTGGTATTTGAGGGGAAGTTTGCGAAGATTGCGGGTGCGAAGGTGCATTTGAAGATGGTGAACATCGATCCTGATTTGACGCCTGAACGCGTTAAGGCTGCTATGACGGAGTTAGCATCGTTTGATTTCTTGGTTGATGCGGCCGGTGTGCCGATTTACGGCAAGCCATTAGGTGCCAATGTGATTGAGACCACGACGGAAGAATTGGTTGCATAATTTTGAAAATGGACCGGTCTGCATAGAACGGTTCTTTTTCGTATTGGGTGTAAAACTAGGCAGAAGTGGGGTAAAAACGGTATAATTTACTTTATGAAAGTGAAACTTAAGAGAGGGGCTCAAGATGGTAACTGTAATTAAGCGTTATGAAGACGCAGACGTGATGGCGTTTGATTATTTCATCGAAGCCCATCATGACGTTTACGAAGATACTGGTCACATTGTCATGAAATCAAGCGGTGGTATGGCGACTTGGCGTGCGGTGAACGATGGGGATGAAACCTATCTTAAGACAGCGCTAACAGCATTGTTTGAACGCCGTGACGAAAATGGCGGTGTGTACCCAGAACAAGTTGGGGCGGCAACCGCCTAGCGTGTGATTTAACTAGGTTAAAAAATTTTGGCGATAAAACCGGTCAATCTTATACCTCGTTTAAGTTTGGCGCCTTAATATAATACGTGTTGAGAGGGGGAACTCCTCAACATACCCATAGCAAATAACTACTCATGCTGATTGAGGCCCACCTCAATCGAACCCTACTCCTAAACAATTAGCGGACGCCCATCTGCTGATTTCAAACGCCACTGGATTGCCCGTCCGGTGGCGTTTTCTGTTGGTTAAAATAGAAAATCCAAATTTAAGCTACGTTTCAGGAATCGTTATTACTCCTTTAAGGTTCCGGCCTTATTATTAATCATGTCGAAAGGGGATAACCCTTAAGACGCGAAACCCATAGCAATGAAAACATACTCCCGTTTTAAGCTTGATATCTTAAAACACTCCTACTCCTTATATAAATAACGAACAGATTGCTGATTGCCCAATCAGCTAGATCCGAAAATGCCACTAGTATCCCAGCTAGTGGTGTTTTTGTTTTGAGAAAAATTGGACTATTGGCGCTTTTTGTTCTCTTTCTTTGTGTTGGGGGACAAAAATGAAACATATTCGAGCGCCAAGTGGGTTTTAGCTTGTCGTTTTTAACTGCCAATGGTAGTATTTTGGTAGTATAAAATGGTGAGGAGATGCGTGATGGCAGATAAGAAGCGGTTACAGATTAAGATTGATGAGCAACTAAACGAAGATGTTAACGCTATTTTGGATGATTTGGGGATGACGCCTACGTCAGTCATTACGGCCTTATACAAGCGAATTCGAGCCAGCGGATCAATTCCATTTGATTTGAAGTTGACGGAACGAGAAATGTTGAATCACCAGTTCTTACAAGTAACCGAGAACATTCCCGAGAAGCAATTTGCGTCTCAGGAGGAGATGAACGCTTGGTTATTGGATGAAGACGAATGAGATTTACGGCGTATTTGTAGCGTATGCTGATGAAAAAGGCGGTAAGCGCAGGCCGGTATTGATACAAAAGGTAGTTGCAAATGGTGTACGTGTATTTCGAATTACATCGAAATATGCGGAAAAATCAGAAGCAATTAAGAAAAGTTATTTTGAGATTTCTGATTGGCAAGAAGTGGGGCTGCAGAAGCCGTCGTGGATAGATCTTCAACATGAAGTTGTTCTATCACGCGCCGAAAATTTTAATTTAATTGGTGAGCTATCACAAAATGATATTGAAGCATTGATTCATTTTATTGAACAGAATAGCTAAACTTAAGCGTCATCGGGAAAACTGATGACGCTTATTTGTATAATCAATTATACCTTTTTGGTATAATTTAAAATATAGAACAGAGGGGAGAAATAATACATGGATGACAGTTTAACACTTAAGGTAAATGCGACCTTTGGTGCCGCAACGATTATTGCAGAGTTGATGGAGTACTTTGGAGCTACACAACAAGATTTTGCCGGACGAATTGGTGTGTCTCAAAAGTATCTATCAAATGTTTTGAACTTTAAGGCGTTTATTTCGCCAAAAATTGCGAATCGTATTCAAGTTGTGACTGGTACGCCAGCGCAGATGCTACTGAATGCGGACGTATCATATAAGTTGGAGAACTTGGCTGAGGATGCAACAAATGTTGATCCGGAGTTATTCTTAAAGCCGTACGAGTCAATTACGGAAAACGAACCATCATCTATTGATATGAAGCGAAAGGAGTTCGTCGAGGCCGAAGCAAAGGCGATGGGCATCATTCCTGACGATATGCCACCATTTGAAACCGTCGATGATTTAGTTAATTTCTTGCTAAAGAAATGATGACCCAAAATTAAGCTAACTTTCAGCCACAGTTATTTCTGAGTTAAGGTTCCGGCCTTATTATTAATCATGTCGAAAGGGGATAACCCTTAAGACAAGAAACCCATAGCATAGCAATCAACATATCTCATACTCCTTGTCTGTGAATCCCATCGCAGACAATCCTACTCCTTAAAAATAACAAATAGATCGCCGACCTCCCAATCGGCTAGATCCGAAAATGCCACTAGTTTCCCACCTAGTGGCATTTTTGTTTGCTGTTAAACGTTTAATTAAAATTAAATTAGAAAATAGTGTTGACATTATCATTTGGGTTCGCTATTCTTAACACATCAAATAAAGCAGGAGGCATTATCATGAACAATTCAGTACAAACAACAGCATATTCAGTTAATGCCTTTACGTCATTCGCGTTTTTCTTTTTTAAGAAGCGGTGAATGATGGCTTTTAAGCAAGCTAGCTTTCACCGCGATAGGTGAAGGCTAGTGGATTATTCGATATTACACACGAGTAACGACTAGTATCTTCCGGATGGATACTGGTCGTTTTTTATTTTGACTAAAGCGCTTTAGTAACTCGCCAAACCATGAGGAGTTACGAACATGAACACAAAGACACTAGCATTGATGACACTTGCAACGGCAACGCTTGGATGGATGGTTACACCAGCGGGGGATGTTGCAGCATCAGACAATATTATTAACTGGACGCAATCGGCTGACTTGAGCACACTTGATCCATCTCGTGCGCCAGATGTCGCCTCATCACAAATTATTGACCAGTCGGGGCAAGGCTTGTATCGCTCTGGCAAGAACAACGAGCCAAAGCTGGCGGATGCTAAGAAGGTTGACGTTTCTGAAGATGGCAAGACTTGGACAATTACCTTGCGTGATAACTTGAAGTGGTCAAACGGCGACCCTGTGACGGCGCAAGATTACGTTTACGGTTGGCAACGCACAATTGACCCGAAGAACGCGTCAACATCAGCCAACTTGATGTACAACATCGAAAACGCCAAGGTACTTAATACAGGTGAGCAAACAGATTTGTCAGCGTTGGGTATCAAGGCACTAGATGATAAGACGTTGCAGATCACTTTGGTGGCACCCGAACCGATGATGGCCAAGATTCTAACGGAAAAGGGCTTTTACCCACAAAACCAAGCTTTCGAAGCCAAGGTGGGTGACAAGTACGGGTCAACGTCAACCGACACCCTCTATAACGGTCCTTTCAAGGTCGTGGGTTGGAATGGTTCGAACAAGTCATACCGCTTGGTCAAGAACAAATACTACATCGATGCCAAGCAGGTGAAGCCTAAGGAAGTTCACTTCCAAACGGTGACCGACTCAACAACGGGTTACAACTTGTACCAATCGAACAAGGTCGATTACACCGAGCTGTCAGCAACCCAAATCAAGGGCGTGAAGGGCAAGACTGGTTATCACCAAATCAAGCAAGCGCGGACGCAATACTTGGCCTTCAACGTGAAGACGGGCATTTTGTCTAACCAAACGGCCCGCCAAGCCATGCAACGCGCTATCAACAAGGCCGCGATGGTGAAGAATGTGATGTCTGATTCAGCGACGATGAGCAAGACATTTACGCCGGTGGGCATTGTGACGGACCCAAAGACGAAGACTGACTTTGCCAAGGTGAACGCGGTTAAGAACACGGGTTACAACACAAAGGAAGCTAAGCGCCTTTGGCAAAAAGCGATGAAACAAGAAGGACTCAAGAAGACGTCACTGACTTTGCTGGCTGACAATGATGATTCATCAAAGAACCAAGCCCAATTCTTGCAGTCACAGCTAGAAAGTCACTTACCAGGTTTGCAAGTGACGGTAAAGACGCAACCGAAAACAGCTCGTGTGAAGGCCATGTTGTCATCACAATTCGAAATGGTTTTGGTGGGCTGGAATGGTGATTACGCCGATCCACTAGCGTTCTTGGCTAATTGGCAAACGGGGGCAACAGCCAACTTTGGTAACTGGACTGATGAGAACTATGACGCTG
>ERZ773269.1296-NODE-1296-length-24261-cov-19.161448_pt1 | contig 24261 bp, 22 predicted proteins | sample MGYA00511958_ERZ773269 | MGnify/ENA primary metagenome ERZ773269 (study PRJEB29015, sample SAMEA2737761) | human gut metagenome | biome: human gut; feature: human-associated habitat; material: faeces | place: China | collected 2012 ... | reverse complement strand
CGATGGTGTTCAGATTAACTGGTGACGACACGCGGATTTATTTGACGAAAGACACAAGTGGGTGCGGCTGACGGCCGCGGCCGGGAGCGCGTCCGAGGCGTCCGGCCTGCGCAGGGCCGCGCACACGCTCGAACGTCGCGGCCTGATCGAGCTCAAGAAGCACCACAACGAGAAAGGGACCTGGCTGGTCGCGCGCAGGAAGCCGGACGAGCTGATTCCCGAGGATCTGGCACGTATCCTCGGCCCGGAGCGCGTCAGGACGGCCCTGGACTCCTACGCCTCCTGCTCGCCGACGCAGTGGCGTCGGAGGATCAGCGGATCCTACGATTTCCTCAAAGACGAACTGTGGCAGTGCTTCTTGGCATCAGGGATGACGATCGACGAGGCGAAGGGCCTGATCCTCATGATGGGCGGGAAGAGGTGACCGAACTCACGGCTCGCTTCCTCTCCATCTAGGCCTTCGGCACTCGGGTCCATGTCCACCACCATCGGGCGGTGGAGGGCGGTTTCGGATTGTGTACACAATCCGTATAACTTGCTACACCTGTTTTATCGGTCAATTGCCTTGGCAATTGACCGGGCAAGTGCCCGGGCACGTGATGGGGCAAGTGCCTTGGCATGTGACCGGGAAGGTGCCCGTATGGGCGCTTAACCATGCCCCTCCCACGCGGATTTTCCATGCGATCTGTCGCGATATCGGGCGAAAACCCATCTAAACACGTCACACGACCTACGAATGACGCCGTTCTCGGCGTTCCCCAACGGGGTGGGTGCAAGACGCGCATGGTTGTCGTTTGGTGATGTTGGGTTTTCTGGTTTGGTGGTTTCGGGGTCTTTTTCTGGTCTTCTGGTTTTTCTGGCTTGGTTGTGGTGTGGGTGCTTGTTTTTTTCTGGTTCTTTCTGCTTGGTCTGTCTTTCTGTGTTTTCCTTTGTCCTGGTTTCGTTGGGTCTGGCTTTTTCGGTTCTGCTGGTTTCTGCTTGGCCTGGTTCCGGGTTCCGGGAGGAAGGGGCACCCTGGGTGCATGGTTTCGGCGCGGATCATATCCGGTCCCGGTCCGCGGGTTTTGACCCATGTGAAGGATCGTCGTCCCGCCGATATCGGGTCAGGGGCCGGTATCGGTTCACCCGTGTGGCCCGGACCGGTCCGGAAGGCCCATGAACGGATCGGGAAGCAATGGCAGTTGCCTGCGGTTAAGTGTTCTATCGGTCGCTCCATAATAGACACCGATAGAACACTTACACTTGGAGGCCGGCAGTGGGCAGAGGATTGGGAGCACAGGAACGGAAACTGCTGGAACGCGCACGACGGGAGGGCCTTACGCCGGTGCTGCCGGACGATATGGACGCATTCTCATCCGAGGCGTCCAGCATCAGAAGAGCCGCACGCAGACTCCAGGACAAGGGGCTGATCCGTCTGAGCCTCTTCGGCAGGAACCGCAGGAACGGAAAAAGCAACAATGGCTGCGTCCTCGTGGGTGTGCTGCATATGGAGCCCGTGCCTTGGCCTACGGAGCAACGGCGGGAATGGCGGTACCCAGCAGAGTATTTCCATAGTTAAGTGTTCTATCGGTACAACATAATGTTGCACCAGACATTTTCTTCACACCGGTGAATGCAGCGGGCCTCACCGCCACGATCCATCCGGTCTTATCCTCTACTGCGGTATCTTCAGCGCGGCACGGTCGCAACCCATTCCTTGGCGAGCGATTCCGGGGTGGATCCCATACCAAGACGTTCCATCTCCTTGTCCGAGTATTCGGACGGGTCCTTAAGGTAGACGATGGAACGGCTGCCGCGTTCAGCCGCCCTGGCCTGCCCCAAGCCGGCCAGCGAGAAAGCCTTTCTGAGCTTTGCGGGAGTCCACCTGCGGTCTTTGCTCTCCGCCTGATGGAACAGCTCTCTTGTCAGCATATGGTTACCGTTCAAATGGACGGCATCACGCATCCATTCGGCCATGGCTTCTCTGACGACCGGGTCCGTCCGATCCTCTTTCATGACGTTTTTGAGATCCAGATAGTCTTGGGCGGTATCGTCGGTCGGCGTGGTATCGACCACGACCCGTACCGGGAACGTCTTTCCATCGTCGCCGACGCATTCACGTATCCCGAAGCGGATTTTGGCGTTGACGGTATCGGAATACGACGCATCCACCTGCTGGCACACGGCCACATCGGATGCGTTCGGACATGTTTCAAGGTAGAGGTAGGAACGTGCCTTGGCCACCCACTGGTCGGACCCAGAAATGGCGTATGACACGTCCTCCGGATCCTTTTTCGCGTGGAGGACGCCCAGCACGCAGCAGTTGTTTCTTTTCGCCATGGCGTCGAGCGCGATCAGACAGTCGGCGGACCGCTGGTCGTTCATGCGACCTGCGGCGAGACCATGTAATGGGTCTATATACACGAGATCCGCGCGCATCCTTCCAGCAGACTCCACGATCCCCTGCAGGTCTCTGGCATCGAAGCCACAGTATTCGGTCTCGTGGTCATACCGCTTGTACAGCATGATGTTGCCCAGGGCCGCACCCATGCACTGCAGTTTCGCCTTCACGAGACCTGCATCGTCCTCACGCTGCACGATGAGGACCTTCTTGCCCATGGCTGAGAATTTCGCGCACTCATATAGCACAAGCGTGCTTTTGCCACAGCGCTTGCGTCCGCCCAATATCGTGATCGCTCCAGATGGAAACCACACATCCCCTCCCAGGAATTCGACGTTCCGTACCAGTTCATCGAGCATTGGCGTCAGAACATAGTCGGCCTGCTTTGTTTTTCCGTTTTTTTGCGTTAAACTGTTCATCGGTTTTTATTGGCGCCTGTCGTTGTTCAGCGACGGGCGTTTTCCTTTCTCGTGACGCTTTTCAGCATCCTTCGACGTAATCTTCCAGTGATTTGTAACTGATCAGGAAAATACGCCCTGATTTGCGGGCCCTGATTTTGCCCTGTCTGATGAGCGTGTAGACGCTTTTGGTGTCCTTGAACCCCAGCAGCTGCGTTGCTACGGGGACGGTGACCGCCAGCGGCCGTTGGATCGTGTCCGCCGTACGTACGCTTGCCATTGTCTCGTTCCTTTCCGACCCTTCCGGTCTGATTTGGTTACGCCCGGACGGTCGACCGGACCTAGGCCATCACATTGACGCCGTCCGATATCGGTTCATGCCGTGAGCGTCATTGGGGTTACGCCAGCATCCGTGACAGGGTCTCTTCCTTTGTTTCGGATGACAGCTGCCGCATCACCTCCTCTCGCTCGCTGGCGTTCATCGCCTTGAGAAACGTTATGCGCGTTGCCACATCGGTCTTCTCCAAAAGGCGTGCGATTTCACTGGACGCGCTCCCGGCGTCATGCAACGTGGATGCGTCATTCCCGGGAACTGAGGTAATCGTGCCTCTGGCATCGTTCTCCATGCCCGAGATGATTCTTCGCCGTTCCGTCTCCACCGCATGCTGGTAGTGCCGGTCAGTGTCCAGTCGTTCGTGCCCCGCGAACTCCATCACGGTTTTGTCCGAATTCGTGTACGCCTTCATATGGCTGATGGCACGGTGGCGCAGGTTATAGAGGGAGACTTTCTTCTCCTCAAGCCTCGGAACGCTTTTGCGCGCCCTGTACCAGGCGTTGCGCACCGTCTGGGCGTTGACCACCTCGCACGTCCTTGGCCCCGTGAACAGGAAAGCGGTTGGATTGTCCGGCACGAATGTTCGAAGGTGCAGGTCCAGCGCCTTGCAGATAAACCCCGGTATCGGAGGATGCCTGACGCTTCCGATGCTCTTGGTTTCGTTGACCAGCACCTTCTTATGGCGTTTGCCCGTTTCCGGATCCTTCGGACTGTATTCCTTCGCCGCCCTCACGATGTCAAGCACGCCCCCTGAAAGGTCGTCCTTGAGCCTCACATCCCTCCGCTGCAGCCCGTACACCTCTCCCGGCCGGAGCCCCATGACCCCGGACAGGTAGACCACCACCGCGAACCGCTGCGGCATGGCGTGATACAGCGTGTTCAGCTCTTCCATGCTGATGTCCACGTACTGGAAACGTGTTGTCGGTTTGTACATGCGGATATGCACCGGATTGGACTTGATCAGGGTGGTCCCGTCCGAATCCAGCTCCCGCTCGCACGCGTCCCTGAAGATCTCGCGCAGCAGCACATACGCCTTGTGCTTGACGGAAGCCCCCTCACCAGCTTTGCCCACCCTCATGGAGTCGGCCCACCTCTCGACGTCACGCGGACCGATGCTCCCCATCGGATTGTCGCCTAGGACGGGCAACAGATAATCGTCCAGGTATTGCAGATACTTCTCGCGCGTGGTCGGCGCTATCCGCTGTCCGTTCGGCTTCTTGCGCCTCTGCACGAAGTCAAGCGCATACTCGCGGAACGTTATGGTCGAGCTCTGCCCCTTGACCTCTTCAATCCGGGGAGGTTCCCAGCTTCCCAGCTTGATGAGCCGTTCCTGTTCCGCCAGCCACGCCTCGGCCATCGCAGTGTATTCCGCATCGAAATTCTTCGTATAGTGTTTCGGCAAGTCTGGCCACTTGGAATAGGCCCATATCGGCGGCTGATAGCGTGCCTGCACGTATTTGCGGCCGTTCTTGGCCGTTCGTTTCGCAATTGAGCCGAACCTACGTCGTTTGCTCATAGGATCACCATCCCAGGCAGCGGGACCATGGCAGTTGAAGTGGGAACATACACTTTTCTGCTCTTCCACAAGCTCGGAAAGCGTAAGAAATCCCAATGATTCCAACGGTTGGGAAGGATTTTGGAAGGTGCTCTTCCCTCTAGAGAGAGGAACAAGTGTAAAAGTGTAAGCAAAAACGTTGGAATTCCAACGTTTGTTACTCCTTTCAGCATGCAAAAAGAGTAAACAAGTGTAAAAGTGTAAGAGAAAAACGCTATGAAAACGTTGGAATTCCAACGTTTGTTACTCTTTTCACCCACTGAAAAAGTGTAAAAAAAAGTAAAAAGTATAAAAGCACAGGGAATCGCCTCCCCGGGCGGGGGTATGGACGCGGAGGCGTCGAGTGCGCGCACGTCCGGACGCGGATGAGGAAACATGCCGGGGCTCCTTTCGACGATAGAGTGGCACACCGATCTGGCCTGCCATATGTGCCACACAATTTGCCACTGATATCGGTGCTCTATACGTCTCTCAGAGGCACTTCACGGCAAGATGCGATGTGGGGCCGAATCGGTCGGAATTACTGAAAGGAAGCCGTTTCCAGGCATGAAAAAAGGGCTTTCGGATTGCTCCGAAAACCCTGCTGGCGGAGAATACGAGACACAAACTTTTCAGCCCGTAAGCCCTACTCCCGCTTGGGTTTTGCAAAATTCACCATGACGAAACCCTATTCAAAACCCGGTTACCGGCGTGTCGCGGATTGCCTTCAGCACGTCAGACGTCACTGGCTCGTTACATCAGCCCCAGCGCGGCCCTGTCCAACACGCACTCGCCACGGTACTGCTTCAAGGCCACCCGAACGCGGGCGAGCTTCTGGTTCCGCTTGACCGGATCCTTCTCTTTGATCGCCTTGGACACGATGTTGTAGTCCAGCGAATCCCGTTCGGTCTTGAACACCGTGAGCACCGGACGGCTGCCGTTCAGCCTTCCATCGCCCAGATCCAACGCCGTGTTGGGGAACAGTTCGGCACTGCGGCGCGCATAACCGACCGCATAGGGAAGATTGGCGCAGATCGCGTCGGTCTTGGTACGGCCCGGCAGCACGGGGCTTTCGACCATCATGATGGCCTTGGCGTCGATGCGCACCAACGTGGACAGCACGAGCCTCTTGGCGGTGACGCCCCCGTTGTTCGGCAGTAATCCATCCGGCGTGAGACGCGACCTCAACGCCATCTCCCAGAAATCCTTCGGAGAGACGTTCTCGTAGTGCACGCCGCACAAGTGCATGAAGTTGTCGGCCCTGTACAGCGTCTCCATGGGAGCGGAACCGTCACCGGGAACGAAAAGCACATGCCTGCCCAACAGACGTTCCAAGTAGACGGGCGCGCACGCATGTATGGCCCTGATCGAGTCCTCGGGATCGAAACGGTTCTCTTTCAACGGCTGTCTCCCGGACTCGGCACGGATTCAGGAAATAGTAATCGACGCCGGTGCCCTTGGGCTTGCCGGCGTCAATAGGTCTTTTCTGTCGCTCGCGGACGACGATCACGATTAAGGGCGTGCTCCCAGCCGGATGCTTATCGTCCACCGGCTTGATGGACTAGACGCGTTCCGCCTTGCGGCGACGCCGTTCACGTCTGGCGTCGAATTCCGTTTAACGTGGGACCGGCACGGACTGGTGGGCTGGACGGCTTTCCAAATCACCACCAATATACACGAACGGCACCAACCGCCGCAAATCAGCTTCAGGGAAATCCGGGTATGTAAAATAAGTGGTTGGAAATTGATATTGACGTTATCAATATTTTGTCCATATAATATGCGTATGGAGATTGTCGGATTCGAATGGGATGACGTCAAGGCGGACATCAACGCGCATAAGCACGGTGTCACGTTTGAGGAGGCCGAGACGGTCTTCAGCGATCCGCTGGCCCGGGTCATCGAGGACCCTGACCATTCGTCGTATGACGAAGATCGGTTCATCATCCTCGGAATGAGCGCTCTGTCGAGGCTGTTGGTGGTCTGTCACTGCTATCGCACGGCGAACAATACCATCCGCATCATCTCCGCAAGAAAAGCCACCCGCCACGAGAGCGGGCAATATGCAGGGAAAGGACGTTGACATGCGCGATGAATATGATTTCAGCGATGCGAAGGCGAACCCCTATGTCGTTACGGCCCGCAGGCCGGTGACCATGAACCTCGCGGGACAGGCGATCGACTATTTCAAAGACATGTCCAAGGAGACGGGCATCCCGTATCAGAACCTCATCAATCTATATCTGGTGCAATGCGCCCGGGAACATAAGAAGCTCGAATTCGTCTGAGCAAGACCATCCGTCCGTGCGCACCGGGCGCGGGTCGCCATCCCTCGTCGGTTCTGGCCTGAAACCTGGTCCCTGGCGGACAGCGGCGTCATGATGAGATCCCGCGTCTCCGCCTCGCTGAGCTCGCCGCCATGCAAGGCGCAGTACGCCTTGATCGCGCCGAACGGCTTATCGGCACCCGACTCGGGCAGTCCCAGCAGATATTCCGACGTGGCATGCAGGGCCGCGGCTATGTTCGCGAGAGTGCCCGACGAGGGCTCCCGATCTCCCGCGAGGTATTTCGAGATGTTCGGTTGGGTCGTCCCGGCCCGTGCAGCGAGCTGGGACTGGTTGATGCCATGCCGGCGCATGAGCCTGCGCATCCTGTCGCCAAGTATCGCTGTCATCCGAATGTCCTTTGCTTTTTGGGTCATGGCGTTTCTCTTGGCTCTGTTAAACCAGAATCGGCATAAAAGGGGTATATAAAACAAACGGTTGGGACATAGTGGCAAGTCGTCGATCCGACCAACCACTAGCTTGACAATTCTCAACCACTTGTTTTACATACCCGGAAATCCTTGCCCGGCTTCATCTCAGATGCTTGCGGCGTTTCACGCCCCGAAAAAGGCGTCGATGCTTCATCAAACCGACAATACTATCGATACTATATCGACACTTTGGCGATTGCGCGATGGTATCGATACAGTATCGATAGCCACTGGTTGAAGACGTCGAGCGCCATGCGGATCTTCACGAGGCACGCCGCGGAGGGCTCTGCACCGGAAACGAACGGCCTTTCGCCCCGTCACCCGTTGTCCCTGATGAAGTCGTCCACTCTCCTGCTGAGAATGCGGTGGTAGGCGATGAATGCGGAGACCGCAAGAACGATCCACAAAGTCAGCCAATGGACCCGTCCCCCGACCATCCGGCCAACCTCCACGGACACCACGAGGGTCCCGCTTGCGAGGAACGTCCAGAACACCATATGCACGGGCAGGGTGTTCCATGCTCGATGCTCCCGCCAGGCATCCATCGCGGTACGCCCGGCCGAATACACGAGAACGCCCATCGCGGCAGCCAAGGCCAACACGAGTATGCCCGCCATCAGCAGCAGCGGCCTGTACCACCAGCTTTGAGACGCTCGGCCGAACTCCATGAGCATCGCCGAAACCCATCGGACAACGCTCCCGACCTGTTCCGACCGTCCGCGAACCCATTCGGGAAGACTCGCGAGAAGCGCCCGCCACCGCCCCGCCATGACGGCGAACAGCATGATCGAGGCGAACACGCACGTCCCCGTGACGAGGACGAACAACAAGCGCCGTCCGAACCCGAGACGGTCGGCAGCCTCCCGTTCGAGCCTCGCCCGCTCCAGCCCGCATCGTTCCGCCACCCGTCTTCCGATCTCGTCTTCCATGCCGTCGCGTTCGGCGTCCAGCCTGGAACGGTCCCGGCGAAGCCTGGCCTCGCCGTCCGCGAGTTCGGCCTCCCGCCGCTCGATGCGTCTACAACGCTCTTCCCTTGCTGCGCATTCCCTCTCCCTTCGATTGGCTTCGTTCAGCTTCCTGCTGGTCTCGTTGAGCTCGGAAAGCTGCCTCCTGAGCCTCTGATTGCCTGATGAGAGCCTCGTCCTTTCCTCCCCAACCGCTTCCAGCCGCTGTTGGAGTTCCCTGTTCCGCGCGATCAGCGAATCGAGGTCGGTCATCGTCCCGTCGTCCTCGTTCGTGGATTCCGGCATCGACCGCTCCAACAGCCTGCGCGCCAGACCGCCGGCCATCCCGTCCGTTCGGATCCCGTTCTCCCGTTCCATCACCTGTCTCCTTTTCCATGGCCGCCCGATTGACGTCAATGACGTCAAAACCGCTGACATCGATGCCCGCCAGGCGCGCTCCCCGGATTATGGTCCAATATCGCGCCTCGCATCGCTCGAGCGTCCGTTCCCGCTGTTCCATTTCCTTCCGCGTCTCGATGGCGAGATCGTCGTCCCCGTTGGCGATGGCTTCGCTCAACGTGATGACCGTCGAGCGAAGCTCGTCCCTCGCCGCATCTATCCGGGCCACGAGATCGCACATGCCACTGCGCATGTCCCCGTCCGCCTCGCGACGTACCCGGATCGCCTCATTGAGCCCGTCAGCCGCGGCCCGGAGCTCGTCGAGGCTTCTGGCCTGCGCCTGGTAGTAACGCTGTTGGGCGGGCGTGACGCCATGCCTGACGAACAGACGCCTGTCCGTCGTCAACGGCTCGAGACGCCGCTCCGGGCGTCCGAACCCGTCGGCCAGATCGTCCGCGCCGACGCGTCCCGCGTATCTGTTGGAGCGGTCGAGAAGCGTGACATGGTGGTCGGCCGGCAGGAACAGATGCCACGTATTGCCGTTCCTGGCGAGCATTTCCGTGGGGATGACGGCCTTGCGGGCGCGCTGTGTGCCGGGCATCCACACGCGCACCGCCCGCTCTCCGACGCTGGAGACGAGACGCTGGTTGAACGTGAGGTGGATGGTCTTTCCGCCTCCGATGCGGGCCGTCACCGAATCAAGGTCGTAAGCCGGGCCAAGCCTGGTGTCACGGACTTTCAGGCCCGTGTCCAGGTCCGTGTAGGTAAGATGCCGGCCACGCAAGGCCACCCCGACATGCGCGGCGGCGATATTGGACTCGAACTCCCCGTAACTGCCGGACATGGCCGCCGCGAGCTCGATGGCGGCACGAAGCCGCTCCTTCATGCCCTTGCCCTTGGCGATGGCGTAGAGTTCCTCCATCGATGCGCCACGACCGTTCATGGGGACCACTTTTGATGATGCGGACGGCACTGCCGTGCTCTCCTGCCCCGGCGTCCGTTCCATGATCCGCCGCATGTCGATTCTCCCGGCTTCCGCATCGACCGAAGGATTGTCGAGCGTGGCCAGTCCCTCACGGCGGCACAATTCGTCGCTGACCGCACGCCATTGGTCGATGCTTCCGCGGGTCAGGCGCATCTTCCTGCGGGTGCGCCGGTTGGCCGTGCAGATGACGATGTGGTTGTGCAGATGGTTCCTGTCCAGATGCGTGGAGACGACGTACCGGTATTCACCGCCCGTGATCGCCTCGGCCAACGCGATGCCCATCTCGTGCACCCGCTCCGGGGTCACGTTCTCGTCCGGAGCGAACGAATGCTTCAGATGCAGCGCCAGCACGCTTCCCTCGCGCATGCCGTTCGCGCATGATTCCAGGTCGAGGATCATGGGGCCGGCGAGCTTTCCGGCGTCCTGCCGCTCGCCGCTATAGCTCGCGTACACGAACCGGCCTCCATCCGTCTTGGCGGGATTGATCACATACGCGAGCGTGCCCGGAAGGTTCGTCTTGACCTTCCGCCCGAGTTTCACAATGTCCATCACGCACGCTTCCCGCCGCGGGCTTCCATCTCTTCCTTGGCACGCTCCATGCCTTCCATGAGCTCCGTGATGCGGTCGAGCTGGCGGCGCAGTTCATCCAGCTGCGCGGGCGTGACGGCACCGCTCATGTTCGCCACACGGGCCATCTGGTTGACGTTCGTTCCGATCCGGTGCAGCTCCGACTTGAACACCTCCGGATCGCTGGCCAGCACCACCCGGGGCATCTCGACCACCGGGTACAGAAGCCTCTCTCGCGCGTACTCGCCCCATCTGCGGTATGCGATGGCCGCGCGCAACGACTCCTTCATGAGCGCCTGGCGAAGCCGCTCGGCACGCTCCCACTCCTCCGGAGCGAACATGACTTTTTTGCAGATCGGTCTCCTGCGTCCTTCCGTCCAGCTCATCCCGTCACCTCCGAAAAGCCGAGGGACGTTCGCTGATCGATGCCGCGCGAGCGGTCTGGAGGCCTTGCCGACCATAGAGGCCGGGATTCCCCGGCAAGCCGAGCCGTTCCACGGGCCGAGCGAGTGTGTCCACACTCGCGTCGCTTGCTATCCCCGATTCCGGCATGCCGGATCGGGATGGTTTCCGACCGTTTTCCCGCAAGGAAACGGCCGCGTTCTCGTCGTTCATTCTCGGTTCTTCCTTCCTGTCTTTCGCACCGGGAATACGGCGCGTCTACGACCATGTTCCCGCAGGAAAACCGATGCGGGATTGGACAAAAACCGATGCGGGAACGGCACCGGTTCCGCACGTGATTCCGTCACGTCCGAGAGTCCCAATCAGTCCGTTCCGACACACCGGAACGCTCCCGCGAAACGACGTGGTAAACGTTTACCAACAGGATCCGCGGCGGGAAACCACGACATCAGGAAAGGACGGAAACGATGGAAAACTCGAAGGAAATGGTCTGGAAGGACAAGGACCTCGAAGCGCGGTACAGGAGGAACCTGGCGGCCATGGAGGAACGCCACAGGAGGCATCCGGAACTCGCGAGCCCATGGGCCCTGCTGTACAAGGTGTTCACGGAGAACAGCATGCACGGCATCCAGAACATGCGCATCCGCTGGCTGATCGCCAACCGTCCGCAGGAATACCGGGAGATGATGATGGCCAACGTGCTCGAACAGCATCTGCGGGAAACGGAACGACGCACACGCCACCAGTACGGCAGGAACATGGACATGCTCATGGAGCAGAGGCACCTGAAGCGCCGCACGGACGTGATGGCCGCGCACCCGGAGATCACCGAGACGGACCGCTACTACGGCATGATCCAGGCGCAGCGCGACGCGATGGACATGGCGATCCACGAGATCGTGGAAAGCTACTAGACCGACAAAACAAACCCTGCATCATGATGACCACCGGCGTTCAAACCGACAGAGAATCCCTTTCATGACGATGCGAAAATCTCAAAAAGAGATCAGAAAAATAATCATGGATAACTGTGTTGATTGCACCCGAACAGCAGGCTGGTTGATAGACTGACGGAAGGTGGTTTGCGCGAGAATCCATATGTTTGTGGGGTGAACAATGGCTGTTTCCAAAGTCGAATCTCGTACGGTCTCGGAGTTTTCTCTGAACAACATCACGTCCATGGATCCGCTGAACGAGGAATGGTACGAAAAGCTGATCATCGAGCATCTGACGGAGAGACTCGGATATGAGCATCTGTACGGGCCCGACGTCCGACGCACCGACGACTCGTATCGCGACGTATTCCTTCCTGATATTCTCCCGGATGCCTTGCGACGAATCAACAGAAATCTGCCGGAAGCAGCCATCGATGAGGCCATTCGGAAGATTCAGAATGTCGAGATCGGCAGCCTGGAGCAGCGCAACGAGATATTCAATGACTACCTGCAATCAGGAGTCGAAGTGCACTTCTTTGACGGCAAGGAAGAGCGTGATGACATCGTCCGGCTGCTTGATTTCGACGATCCCGAGAACAACGATTTCCATGTCGTGAACCAGTGGACGTTCGTGGAATATTCCGAGAAACGTCCCGACGTCATCATCTTCGTGAACGGCATGCCGTTGGTGTTGTTCGAACTGAAGTCCCCGTCGCGCGAGGAGACGGACGCTTCTGACGCGTACCTGCAATTGCGCCAGTACATGAAGCAGATACCGAGCATGTTCGTGCCCAACGTGTTCTGCGTGATGAGCGATATGACCCAGACCAGGGTCGGCACGATCACATCCGACGAGGACCGTTACGTGGCTTGGAAATCGGCGGACGGCGACTATTCCGGAACGAAGGCCGCGACATGGAGCACCATGATTGACGGCATGCTCCCGAAGGAACGGCTGCTCGACATCATCCAGAACTTCGTATGCTTCAACGATTCCTCCGAGAAGGTCGTGAAGATCATCGCCGCATACCACCAGTATTTCGCGGTGAGGAAAGCCATCGTCAGAGCGGATGAGGCCGTCAATGGGGATGGCAAGATTGGCGTGTTCTGGCATACCCAGGGAAGCGGAAAATCGCTTTCGATGGTGTTCTTCGCGCATCTGCTGCAGCGTTATCTTGAAAGCCCGACCATCGTGGTCATCACCGACCGCAACGATCTCGACGACCAGCTTTTCGGACAATTCAGCCGCTGCGCCAGGTTCCTGCGCCAGAAGGCGGTCCAGGCCGAGAGCCGCAGGAATCTTCAGGAACTGCTTGAGGGTCGTGAGGCGAACGGCATCATCTTCACGACCATGCAGAAGTTCTCGGACGGCGACGAGCCGTTGTGCGACCGGAGCAACGTTGTGGTGATGGTGGACGAGGCTCACCGCGGCCAGTACGGCCTGACCGAACGGATCAACGCGGACGGTCATGTGTCGGTCGGCGCGGCCCGTGTCGTGCGCAAGGCGCTGCCGAACGCGTCCTATATCGGTTTCACCGGAACGCCGATCTCCACGGACGACCGCAACACCCGCGAGATCTTCGGCGACTACATCGACGTGTACGACATGACCCAGTCCGTCGAGGACGAATCCACCAAGCCGGTCTACTACGAAAGCCGTGTGGTCTCGCTCCATCTCGACGAGAACGCGCTGGGCCGCATCGACGCGGTCTACAAGGAGTTCGCGGACCAGGCCGACGAGGCGAGCGTGGAGAAATCCAAGCATGACCTCGGCGGCCTCGACGCCATCTTCGACACTCCCGAAACCATCGACGCGTTGTGCCGCGACATCGTGGACCATTACGAGAACAACCGCGCCGACGTCCTGGCAGGCAAGGCCCTGATCGTGGCGTACAGCCGGCCGATCGCGATGAAGATCTACTACAGGATCATGGAGCTGCGCCCCGAATGGAAGGACAAGGTCGGCGTGGTGATGACCATGTCGAACCAGGATCCGGAGGAATGGTTCGACGTATGCGGCGGCACCACGCACAAGAAGGAGATGGAACGCAGGTTCAAGGACGACTCCGACTCCCTCAAGATCGCCATCGTCGTGGACATGTGGCTCACCGGCTTCGACGTGCCCAGCCTGTCCACCATGTACGTGTTCAAGCCGATGAAGGGCCATAACCTCATGCAGGCCATCGCCCGCGTCAACCGCGTGTGCAAGGGCAAGGAGGGCGGTCTGGTCGTGGATTACATCGGCATCGCAGGCGCGCTCAAGCGTGCGATGAAGGACTACACCAGCCGCGACCAGCACAATTACGGCGACATGAACATCGCCGAGACCGCCTATCCGAAATTCCTCGAAAAGCTCGACGTGTGCCGTGATCTCATGTACGGTTTCGACTACCGCAAGCTGATCTTCCAGAACAGCAGGGAGGCGCTTGCCGACGCCATCGCGGAGGGAACCGACTGGCTGCTCGATCCGGAACGGCACGAAGACACGGAATCGTTCCTCAAGCAATGCCAGCTCATGGACCAGGCGCTGAGCCTGTGCAAGAGCATGGTGAGCGAAGAGGACGCGCATGAGGCGGCTTACCTATCCGTATTGCGCGTGCAAGTTCTACGCTTGACCGGACGTGGCTCCGGCGGGGGCGGCGGCATGACGTACACGGAGTTCAACAAGCAGGTGAGCGAGATCCTCCAGCAGAGCGTGCATGCGGACGGCGTGCTCAACCTGTTCGAGAAGGACAGCGTGGAGATCTCCCTGTTCGATGAGGCGTTCCTCCAGGAGGTCGCCGGCATGAAGGAGAAGAACATCGCGATCGAGAGCCTGAAACGCCTCATCAAGGAGAAGGTGCGGGCGTACGGGCGCACCAGCGTGGTCAAATCCCAGAAGTTCAGCGAGATGCTCCAGGACACGTTGAACGCGTATCTCAACGGCATGCTCACGAACGCGCAGGTCATCGAAGAGCTCGTCAACATGGCCAAGGAGATCATGAAGGACCGTGACGACGCGCAGAAGCTCGGCCTGAGCGACGAGGAGATGGCGTTCTACGACGCAATCACCCAGCCGCAGGCGGTCAAGGACTTCTACGACAACGACCAGCTCGTCTCGATAGCCCGCGAGCTGACCGATGCGATGCGGAGCAACGCCACGATCGACTGGCAGAAGAAGGAAAGCGCCAGGGCCGGCATGCGGCGTGCCATCAAACGTTTGCTGCGCAAATACAAGTATCCGCCCGAAGGCGTCGAGGACGCCATGAAGACCGTCATGGAACAGTGCGAGCTGTGGGCCGACACCAAGATCAGCGAATAGGACGAGCAGGAGGATAATACAAGACATGGCAAAGAAGAAGGACAATACCGCCGAGATCGGCTTCGAGGAACAGATCTGGAGCGCCGCCGACAAGCTGCGCGGCAACATCGACGCTTCCGAATACAAGAACGTCGTGCTCGGCCTCATCTTCCTGAAGTACATCTCCGACAAGTTCGACCAGAAATACCAGGAACTCGTCGAGGAGGGCGAGGGATTCGAGGAGGACCGCGACGAATACGCGAGCGAGAACATCTTCTTCGTTCCCGAGAGCGCCCGCTGGAAGACCATCGCAGCGGCCGCGCACACGCCTGAGATCGGCAAGGTCATCGACGAGGCCATGCGCCAGATCGAGGCCGAGAACAACAAGCTCAAGGGCATCCTGACGAAGAACTTCGCACGCCAGGAGCTCGACAAGCGACGTCTGGGCGAGGTCGTGGACCTGTTCACCAACGTGAAGATGGCCGAAAAGGGCGATAGCCGCGACATCCTCGGACGCACCTACGAATACTGCCTGGCCAAATTCGCCGAAGCGGAGGGCAAGAACGCCGGCGAGTTCTACACGCCCGCGTGCGTCGTGAAGACGCTGGTCGAGGTCATCGAACCCCACCACGGGCGCGTGTACGATCCGTGCTGCGGCAGCGGCGGCATGTTCGTACAGTCCGCGGACTTCGTCAAACGCCATCAGGGCAACATCAACGACATCTCCGTGTACGGTCAGGAGTCCAATCCGACCACGTGGAAAATGGCGACCATGAACCTCGCGATCCGCGGCATCGACGCGGATCTGGGCGATCATAATGCCGACACGTTCTTCGAGGACCTGCACAAGACCGAGAAATTCGATTTCGTCCTCGCTAACCCGCCCTTCAACCTGAAGGACTGGGGAGGAAAGAAACTCGAGAACGACGTACGCTGGCAGTACGGCACCCCACCGGAGGGCAACGCCAACTTCGCATGGGTCCAGCACATGATCCACCATCTCAACCGTTCCGGCCGCATGGGCATGGTTCTGGCGAACGGCGCGTTGTCCAGCCAGACGAACAACGAGGGCGAGATCCGCGCCAAGATCGTGGATGCCGATCTGGTCGAAGGCATCATCGCAATGCCCGACAGGCTTTTCTACAGCACCGGCATACCTGTGAGCCTGTGGATCATCACCAAGAACAAGAAGCAGTCTGGCAAGACGTTGTTCATCGACGCGCGCGATATGGGAACCATGGTGTCCCGCAGGCTCCGCGAGTTCACCGATGAGGACATCGCCAAGGTATCGACTGCGTTCGACGCGTTCCGTGACGGCACTCTGGAAACGGAGAAGGGCTTCTCCGCCATCGCCACGACGGAGGATATCAAGGCGCAGGATTACATCCTGACTCCGGGCCGTTACGTCGGTGTCGCCGAAGTGGAAGAAGACGATGAGCCATTCGATGAGAAGATGACCCGTCTGACCGGCGAGATCGCCAAATGCTTCGAGGAATCCAACCGTCTGCAAGAGCAGATCAAGAAGAATCTGGAGGCCATCGGCTATGGCATGTGAAAGCATTTATGATGCCCGTTTACCGATTAATGGCAGGAGTATTGCCCTCTATAAGCTTGCAAAATGGAAGAATGGCATGGCTTTTAAAAAAGCTGATTTTTCTTCCACAGGACTTCCCATAATCAAGATTGCGGAGTTGAATGGCGGAATCTCTGACTCAACCGCATGGACAGAAGGAGATTATGGCAAGGATGTTTTTCTAACTAAAGGTGATTACGTTTTCTCATGGTCAGGAAACCCAGAAACTTCAATAGATATATTCCGCTACAATCTGCAAGACGGGTGGCTTAATCAGCATATTTTTAAAGTAACACCTGAGACAAGTTTAGTAAGAGAAGAATACTTCTTCTTCCTTATGAAGTGGCTGAAGCCTGTATTCAAGAAAATAGCGGCAAATAAGCAGACTACTGGTCTGGGTCATGTGACACTTGCCGATTTGAAAAGAATACAAGTGACAATTCCATCATTCGAAGTCCAAGAACGTATAGAACGGATTTTATGTCCATTGGATTTCAAAATTCGTCTGAATAACCAGCTAAATGATTATTTGTTAGCTGCGTGAGGTCAACCTTCGAAACGTCGATTTCGCCGGACATAAGCTTGGGAAGAAGAATGTCCCGAAGGGCTGAAAGTTGAAGATTTTCTTCCTCATTTGTCCGAATTAAATCGAGCCATTTTGAAGCGCTTTCGTCATAATGCGCAATCTCTTTATTACATGGGACCGCCACCGTCTCGATTTTCAAATCTCGCGTGTTAATTGCCGCAAAGGTAGCGCCATTCGCCTTCGCCCTTAGCGTTTTAACCGCATTCTTGATTATCTGAAACACGACACTTTGAGGAATACTTTTCCCTCTGAATGCAAAACAGGACTGATTCATCGCCATGGGACGTCCAGCGATAGCTACCTTTCCGACGGTTCCTCTAGCTGTGAGAAAGACCGTATCAACTGGATAAAGTTCACTATTGCAGTTGTCCAATCCGACGTCGGTAATATGTTTTTCAGTTGTCAGCGTATAGACCGAATTGGTCACATCCCCAGGTGTAAAAAAGGGTATTCTTCCGTCCTCCCAGTATTCGGCATTCTTTGTTTTTGGAGTTCCACCGCTAAGGATGTCGACGACCTCCGGAAGTCCAAATTCTTTGCTGCCAGATTTGGCAGAGTTTGCAAAAGCGGCATCAAGTAGATTAGCTAAATAATCATTTAGCTGATTGTTAAGGGCGATTTTTGAGTCGAAAGAGTTCAGAACCTCGACTATGCGTTTTTGTTTGTCAATCGAAGGTACATCTAAGTCGATTTCATTAAGGACTTCAACTGTGAGACTGGGAACAGCGGTACCCACGTTGTAACTCGCTAGGTCCTTTTGCTTAAGCTGATAGTACAGGTACTTTGGAACGATTTTTGTTTGATCGATGTCTGTCCAAAAAAGGGTGTCAACGGTCCAGAAAGGTTCATCAGTGTAAAAGAGGTTACCGAGTGTTCCCTTTCGAGGAATGAGCACAGAGGGCTTTTCACAGATCGCAGTGTCTACATAACGCATGATTCCGCCAGAACCATAAACGGGAATGCTGCCATCTGAAAGCTTTTTATGATCTTTCCCGTAGCGAATCGCGCAAACATCCCCGAGTCGTGTCATTCCAAATACCTTCTGTGTGAAGCTTTCACGTTGTTCTGGTTGACCATGGCGTAGTGCATGGTCGTGTCTATTCTCGCATGCCCGAGCAGTTTTTGCACCTGTTCGATCGGCATTCCTTTGTCGATGGCATGTGTGGCCAGCGTGCGGCGGAACTTATGCGGATGAACCCGATTGATGCCGGCGTCTTTGCCAAGCTGTCTGAGGCGGCTTTCGATGCCGCCGATGCTGATACGGTCACCATCACCATTCAAAGCGACGAATAGCGCCGGATTGCTGTCGTTACGTGATCGCAGGTATGCGGTGAGATGAAGCTTCGTTCTAGCGTCGAAATAGACGGGACGCTGCTTGTTCCCCTTGCCCGTGACCAAGCATTCCCGCTCCTGAAGATTCACGTCGGCTATGTTCAAGCCGACCAATTCGCCCACTCGCATACCCGTGGAGGCGAGAATGTCCACAATGGCAAGATCCCGCAAGGTGCCGCATCGGTCCCGCAGAGTTTCCAGATTTTCGTCGCTCAGGACTTCCTTAGCTATTACGGCCGTCTTCACGCGATGGATGCGCCTTACAGGGCTTTTGACGATATAATCCTCGTCCTCAAGCCACGCGAAGAAGCTTGACATGATACGACGAATGTTGTCGATGGTGACCTTGCCCGCATGACGCTCGTTCTCATATCTGTTGAGGTACTCGCGCAAATCATCGCTGCTTATCCGCGTGTAAGGCTTGGCAAGGGCCTTGGTCATGTGCTGAAGCGTGCTTTCATAGTAAGCAATGGTTTTCGGCGAGCAGCCTTCGACCTCTTTTGCCGTGAGGAATAGCGTCAGCAAATTCTGCGGCACGGATGTTTCCTGAGCTGGCAGTAACGTGACTCTGAGTACTTCGGCCAAATGTTTGAGCTGTGACGGATCAAGCATGTTCTGCATCTGTGACAGAACATTATTAATGATGGTTTCCATAGGCGTCCCTTCCAATAACGGTTAGGAACATTGTGCCCGAGCACCCACAAATGATTATTCGTTAGCTGCGTGAGGTCAACCTTCGAAACGTCAATTTCGCCGGACATGAGTTTGGGAAGAAGAACATCTCGAAGGGCAGTGAGTGAGACATTTTCTTTCACTTTGTTTTGGAGCATTTCATAGAGAGGCTTGGTCTGTTCGTAAAACTGATCGAGGACTGAAGTTGAGGGCATTCTGAGAAGCATTGATTTAATCATTTTTGAGTTAACTGCAGTCGCTATTGATGACGTGCTTCCCAAAGAGGCATAGTCATAGGATTTCAATAGCGGGTACAGGTAAGCAAGTTTTCTCGGGTCATCCGAGCTGAAGCATGCTATAGCCTCATTGGTCGTCATTTCCTTCGACACTATACCTACCCGACCTATGGTTAGTTTGAAACTCAGAAGAACAGATCCCGGTTTACATAGCTTCATGTTATGTTTAGCGACAGCTTTTTGTGTTAAATACTCAGAGCTGTCCATAAGGTAAACATCTCCGCAGCCCATATCCTTGATGGACATCCAAACTACATTGTTATTTGAGTTGGGGGAGAACCACTCAGATTCTTTTCTAGGCGGTGTTTTGCCTATATGTATATCGAATGCTTCATCAGCTCGTACGCTTGTCAGCGCTTCTACTTCGGAAATCTTTCTTTGGGAAGTCATCAACAGTTGCTCTAAATAATCATTTAGTTGAAAAATCGCTTCGAACCATTATAGATCGATACAAACGTCATGCTAGAAGCTGGCAACCTACACGGCCTACCGCCCTCACCCTACTCTCCATTGAGTTTTCCCAACCTGCACGATCAGCCTACCAGCCTACGTTGCAATCCGGCAGTAGGTCGGTAGGCTGATCGTGCAGGTCGATGAATCCCATATATTTCAATATGTAGGCCGGTAGGCCTGTAGGCTGTCCGTTAAAAATGTCAGATCAGCTTATACCATTCCCCTCCAGCACCCTTTGAGGACGCTCTGATACGTCCCGAACGCATCAGGTTCTCCAGTGCCGGAGATAGCACCTCACGCTGTCGTTTCGAGATGCTGTTGTGCAGGGATCTCCTGGATAGCTCATGGCTTGGAGCGTCCTCAAGCAGGGACATGATCCGATCTTCCACCTTCTTCGCGCGCTGCGTCTCGGCGACGTCGGAAGCGTCGTCCGTCAGCTTCATGCGTTCCGCCATCCGTTCGCTGCGCATGATATCGGACTGCTTCCGGGCATCCTCGAACGTCTTCGCCGAACCATCGGCGAGAACGCCGGCAAGCTCCCAGTCTTCCTCGCTCACGACCAGTGGATCGCCGCCGCTTCCGAGACGGAGCAGGTGCATGGCCGCTGCCAATTTCATGCGCATGTATGTGCTGTGCGCGGTCGGCGAGGCAGGACTGTCCATGCTATTGGTGCGGATCCGGTCGAAGATCACATGCTCCTCCACGATTTTGGGGAACGTCATCGGCTTGAGTTCGTACCGAGCGTCTCCCACTACTTCGGGGGCCAGATTCCCGTATCCTCCCTCCGAATACACCTTTCCCATGATCTCGGCGGGAAGATCGGCCGGCAGGATTCCCTGGTCGTACGGAAACATGATGGTAACCGGTTCCGGGGTGGTGTCGCGGAAATCCACACGAAGGTTGGCGATGCGGTCGCTCAGCGCGGACACGTAGAGGAACCGCTGCTGCAGGCCGACGCCGTATCCGTTGGTGAACACGTCGATGCTGGACGGCTGGGCGGAGATGACGGGGATCCCGCGGTATCCGTGGTCGGGTATGACGACCGACAGGCTGCGGTCCTTGGTGGTCTCGCCGATCCGATGCCCGGAGAACACGTCCAGCAGCGTGGACCTCAGGGTGCTCTCCTTCCGTCCCATGAGCGCCTGGAGCGTCGATATCTCCGTATACCGCAGAATCGCGCGCCCGTTCACGAACTCGGTACGATACCCGTCGCCGTCCGATCCGGATTCGGATCGGCGGGCGAAGATCGCGGACACCGCCTGACCGGTCGCGGGAGCGCCCTCGTATGCGCCCCTGACGTCGGGAACGAGGTGTTCCGCCGTGGTGTACGCGGTGTCCTTGCCAGATGACGGGCCACCGAGCAGCACCACACCGAAGTTCAGCGAACCGTAGCTCGCGCCGACCAACGCCGGGAGCACGATGTGCGGCGGCGTGGCCGCGACGATCCTCGCCAGCACGCATGCCAGCACCGCATACGGCGATACCATGTGCCAGACCGCGAAGTCGCGAATCTCGCGTAGTTCCGCGCAGGATTCCCAATAGCAGTCGTCGTCGAAGGTGTATCCTCCGGCGAGCGGGTTGTACGGATGCCCACCGGCGGTGCGGGGAATGCCGCCGCCCACGAACTCGCCCCTCATCGGATTTAGGTCTATCATTACTAGTGCAGTTCCTTTCGAGGAATTTGGCGGCCGCTCCAATAGGGATCACGGGGCGGCCGCTTTTTTATTGATATTGGGGTTGCTATCTGCCGACGAATTCCTTGAGGGATTCGTACGAGACGAGATAGATGCGTCCCGCCTTGCACGCGTGGAGGTCTCCGCTGCGAATGAGGTTTCGCACGCTTTTGGGATCCTTGAACCCCAGCAGTCGCGTCGCCTCCATGATCGAGACGGACAACGGTTCGAGATTCATCATCTGGTTCTTGGGCATGTTCTATCGCTCCTTGTCTAGTCGTTCGTGACGTTCCCTTGGGGAATGTCTTTCGCTTTTTCGCGCCTTCCCGACGCTTATAACGACACTAAGGCACTTTCGGGCGTGTCAGATTGGACATTTTTTCTCCGCATCTTTCGATTCCCCACTTTTCATGATTCGCTTAGCAGTTTGGCCATGGTTTCGATCTGGGCTTCCTCGGAGAAATGCGACAGTATCAGGAATCGCCTGCCCTCTTCCATCGATCGGAGCACGTTCGCCCGCACTTTCGGATCCATTTGTTCGAGATTTCTCGACAGCGACTCGATCTCATCGCGGGATGGCGTGTTCATGCCGTCTCCATCGTTGGTGGCCGCCGCGTGTTTCATGCGGGCCGCGTTGGCATCGGCCTCGATTCCGGCGAGGATCTTGCGTTTCTCTTTTTCCGTGACGTGCTGGTAGTGCATGGCGGTGCTTGCCTGGGTGTGGCCGCCCATCTCCATGACCGCTTTGAGGCTGTTCGTGTAGCTCGCCACCTCCGTGAGCGCCCGGTGGCGCAGATCGTATAGCCTGACCTTCTTCTCTTCGAGACGTGGAATCGTCTTGCGGGCCCTGTACCAGGCGTTCCTCACGCTTTGCGGGTTGACGATATCGTGCGTGACCGAACCGGTGAACATCGGCGACTCGGGTAACGGTCCGACGAACTTCTCCAGATGCCGCTCGAAGCAAGGCACCAGGTATTTCGGAATGGCGACGTCCCTGACGCTGCCCGGGGTCTTGGTCTTGCCGTATCCGCGAACCGTTCGCCCGTCTTTCTTTATGCTTATGGCGGCTCTCCTGACACGCACCACTCCGCCTTGCCTGTCCGGATTGATGTCGATGTCCCCACGTTGCAGTCCGTACGCCTCCTCCGGCCTTAGGCAGAGCACCCCAACCAGATAGATGACGAGGGCGTGCCGCTCCGGCATGGCGGCGTACAGCATGTCCAGCTCCTCATGGCTGACGTCGGCGTCGGCAATGTCGGCCAGTGGTTTCTCGACCCGGATGTTGATGGCCGGATTGCTGCCGATCAACGGTTCTCCTGTGCCTTTCACCTTCTTCGTGCTCGCCTCCGCGAACATGGCGCGCAGGAGCGTGGCGACATGCCATCTGATGCTGGCTCCGGCGCCATCGCCCGACACGTCCATCGAATCGATCGTCTCGCGCAGCAGGGATTCGGTGATCTCGTCCATGCGGTACACGCCCAGGGCCGGAATCAAGTGGTCCCGCAGGTACTGGCGGTATTTTTCCACGGTCTGCTCGGCCAAGGGTTCGCCGTTGGCCTTGCGGTGCTCGCGCAGGTAGTCCATGGCGTATTGCGCGAAGGTGGTGCCGTGAGCCTCCTCCTTCAGCTGCTCGAGCTGCGGCGGCACCCATGTGCCCCGTATGATGTCGCGTTCCGCGTCGTTAAGCCAGGTTTCCGCATCGATCGCGAACCGCAGCGGAAAGTTCTTGTAGATCCGTTTCTTGCCACGCAGCTGGTCGGGCCACTTGCGGTACGCCCATACCGGAGGCTCATACGATGCCTCAAGGTATCGGGGGTTCTTCTTGTTTGGTTTTTTCTGGAGGTAGCCGAAGCGTCGTCTGCCCATGTTGGTCTCTTTCGGAAAAGTGCGTCTGGACGCCAATCGGATAGGAATCGAATCTAGTTGGATTTATGCCCGAAAGGTTACCCGATATCCTATGGCACCCAGCGACACTTCAGATTGGACAAAGGCTTTGGACGCAAAACGGCAAAAAGAACGCAAAGCGTTGGAAAGACGCCGTTTTCGGCATGAAAAAAGGGTTTTCGGAATCATCCGAAAACCCTACCCGCGGAGAATACGAGATTCGAACTCGTGAGGCTGTTACACCAACACGCTTTCCAAGCGTGCGCCATAGACCACTAGGCGAATTCTCCAATTATGCAACGCTCTGCAATGGTCACCTGCAAAACGCAACTTGATTAGGATACAACGCATTGTCTCAACCTCAAAATCGGCGTGTCGCGCCGCGTGGAGGGTGAACAGTCAAGCAGGATAACGCGACTTGCTGGCAACTTCGGCATCGCACCAATCAGGCATGAAGAGGCTCAACGCCGTACAGACATCCTACAGACAGGCCCATAGCCCCGAACATAGGAAATTCAGCGTACATAGGCCCTCAGATGGCCGATAATGCCCAACATGAGGAAGAAGGCGTCCGATGTCGACTTACGCCTGAGATAACTGAACAATGATGTTACGGGGACGACCGTCGGCAGATAGCCGATAGCCAGACATTGGATTTGTGGACGCGCCGACGTGGAATTCCTGCTTGGGACTCGGGAAAGCACATCGACCGCGTTGTGATAAAAGCCGCTGAAGACCCCGATGACCGACGGCAGGAGAACGCGAAAAAGAATCCTCCCGGGGCGGCCGGCCCGTCCAAGGGGATCCCGTCAGGAACGGGATATAAAAAAGGTGGGGTTTCCCGGAGCGTCGGCTCCACGGGAAACCCCACCTGAACGA
>ERZ773269.1290-NODE-1290-length-24355-cov-4.005597_pt1 | contig 24355 bp, 21 predicted proteins | sample MGYA00511958_ERZ773269 | MGnify/ENA primary metagenome ERZ773269 (study PRJEB29015, sample SAMEA2737761) | human gut metagenome | biome: human gut; feature: human-associated habitat; material: faeces | place: China | collected 2012 ... | reverse complement strand
CTAATAATTTGGTCACTTAATGGTATGAGGGGATATGAGTATGACAGCAGTTTATATATTTATCGGTATTGTGGCAGTTGCACTATTTGTGGGAAACTACATTATTTATCGAAAGCATGCCACAAAATCTCTAAATAAGACGCAATCGTTCTTTGGCGCGATAGCCATGACTTTTGCAGATTTGTTTTTCTAGTAGCTAGATTAGATGTAAAACAAAAAACGACGATGTCACCATCGCCGTCATTACTTATCCTGAATCGTCGAGATATCCTCGGCGATTTTTTCTTTTAGCGTTTGTAGCTGCAACTTTGAAAGGTTCGCTGACTCAATCAGTGACACAATCGCTTCTAAATCAGTATCCAAATCCACGAAAGCCAGTGGTAGCGTTTCAACACTGTTGTCTGGGTTATCAGTATTACCTAGTAGGTAGTTCACTGAAACGCCGAGAACATTAGCGACTGCTTCAACGTGATTGACGGTCGGCTCCTTGAACTTCCAGCCGTAGATAGTATTGTGACCGAGCATTGCAGCGTTGTTAATCGTACGCAACGAATAACCTTGCTTGTCTGCAATCTCCTTAATCCGGTCAAATGTGATTGATGAAAAGTTTGCCATGGTAACAACTTCCTCCGTTGATCTAATTATGCAACAAATATCGCTGCGGTGCTAGTCAGGGCACGTTTTTACGCTACTTATCCGAAATAGTGTTAGGCTTGACGTCAATAAGAAAAGAAGGCAATAAAAATGAAGGCAGTTGTTCTAAAGAAGCTTGGTGATTTTGCATCATTAATAGATGAAACAGTTCCTGATTTGAAGGTGACAGCAGATGCCATCTTGGTTAGGACGCACGCGGTAGCGGTTGATTCGATTGATATCAAGATTGGTAGCGGTAGCCGTGGTGGTAGCGCACCAATGATTCTTGGTTCATCAGTTGCGGGTGAAGTCGTTGCAGTTGGTCGCAATGTGCAGGACTTTAAGGTTGGTGACCGGATTGCAGCCAATGTCCGTGGTGGTGAAACGTATGCAGAAGAAGTACTAGTGCCTACGCGCTTGGCAGCCCACATTCCAGATGATGTGTCTTATGCCAGTGCAGTTTATGTCGTACTTGGTGGTCAAACTGGATATAGTGGTATCGTTCGTGGTTTGCAAGTTAAGGCCGGCCAAAACGTCCTTGTGCAAGGTGGTGCTGGTTCCGTTGGTTTGATGGCGGTGCAAACAGCATTGGATGCTGGTGCGAAGGTCAGTGCGACGGCTCACGGCTGGGGCTTGGATTTCTTGCGTGAGAAGTTCCCACAAGTGACGACGTTTGATTACAAGACGTATGACATCAAGGCGAATGGTGCGGCTTATGATGCCGTGTATGATACGGTAGGCTCAGAAAAGGTGTTAGCAGATTCATTTGCGGCAACTAAGGCTGATGGTCATGTGCTATCGATTGTTGCGCGTTCACACCGTGATGCACGCTTTGTACACTTCTTCAATCAACCAACAGGCGAAACTGTTCAAACGTTGTTGGATGGTTTGAGTAGTGGTCGCTTTGTGGCGGTTGTGGATAGTGAGTTGCCATTGAGCGCTGACAATGTTCGCTTGGACTATGAACGTCTTCAAAACGGTGGCGTGCATGGTAAGCTAGTTTTAACGATGTGAGGTAACCAAGGTTATACACAGAAGATTCCTTTTAAAGGAGGTGGTGTCATGAAACGACTCATTTTAACGGCTGGTTTGCCGAATGCTGAGATGACCACGTTTGTTGAACAATTACAGCGTGACGACTCAAATATTTACGTATTTGATGCTTTTCAGGAGCGACTCAACCAGTATGGGACGCTTGATACAACGCACTCCCAAGATGTTACGGTGTATAACCGTATCTACAATTTATTGGACACGGCAATTCTGCAAAATGCAGATGGATTATTTGTGTTGTTGGACAGCAATTTAACGCGATCGCGGCGGCGTGGTTTGTATAACCGATATAAAGAACCTAAGTATGGTGTGGCACAAGTCACGACGCGTTTCTTTGTCCGGTCATATTCGGAGGTAATTAATGACGAAAATGGCCTGTCGACAAAGTCTGTTAAGGCGCAGTACATTAGTTTTCAACCACCACGAATCGGTGTAGATACTGATGAAGTTATGATTCACTCTGATATTTTCGACAAAGTGGACCATGACAAGGTAATTGCCAGTCAATCCGTAGATGAACTGTTCACCCAACTGTTGGTGACGCCACTAGCGGATGAGATTGAGCTAAATTACCAAAGTCATGACAATCCGCACCATCTGGAATCAATCAAAGAGCATATCGATATGACAATTAAAGCAGCGCCTACAGATGAGCTACGGCAGGTTGCTATGTTTCATGACCTAGGTAAAGGCATAACCAAATCGATAGATGAAACTACTGGAATTGCACATATGATTGGGCATCCATCTGTTGGTGCTATGATTGCCATGGCTTTTTATGGTGAACCCAATAGTATTACCGAAACAGTGCTGTGGCACATGGAAGCACATAAGGGGATTTCTGCAAAGGTTATGAAGCGAGAAAAGTTGGATCAAACTATCATGGATTTGCTGCAGAAATTTGCGGTGATTGATAGTGAATCTCGAATAGATACAACAATCAATTGAAATGATGAGTAATGTGGTTCGTTGTTGTTTTAAAAATCGTTGGGTGTTTCTCAACGATTTTTTATTATGTATCGGTGTTCCATAACGGGTAAAGTATGACAACTATAACGATGAATGACAAAGTGTAAAAGCAAATAGTATAAGATTAAATATCCATTTATTTTCAACATTGTTTGATAACTTAAGAAATTGATAATTGATTTTAGTTGCGTGGTAAAATAGAGACACTACATACAAGAAAATGGGGTTGTAAAATGGCGGAGTTCCCACAATTTATTGATAATAATCGAAAAGAGCTATCAGATGTACTGAGGCAGATTGCACCAAATTATAAAACTTTGAGTATAGCTACTGGATACTGGGATTTGCCGGGCACTCTGGAAATTATTAAAGAAATAGAAAATTACGATTCAATCAGACTTTTAATTGGACAGGAACCCCTTTCAAATCATTTACAAAAGCGATTTCATCTCAATCTAGATTCGGGTGACGGATTATTTCCTGACTCGTACATTAAAGATGATTTAGAAGAGGAAGGTAATTCAAAAGAGTTGAGCGAACTTCGTCAAACTGCCAAAACAATGGTGACACTTATTAAGAACGGAAAACTTGATATACGTGTTTACAGGAAACCAAGGCTACATGCGAAGGCGTACATCTTTGGTGAGCTGGGTGATGGACACTCGGTTGGAATTATAGGCTCTTCAAACTTTACAAAAGCGGGATTGACATCAAATTCTGAATTGAATTTTTTAACAGACGATTATAAAATCGTAGAATTTGAGCCCAAAACCGAGAACCAGGAAAATGGTCATTTGACCTGGTTCAATGAGCTTTGGGACTCAGATGGGGTTGAGGATTGGAATGGCGACTTTACTGAAATAATCGGTGATAGTCCAGTTGGAGATAAGACTTACGGACCATATGACGTATATATTCGTACGTTAATGGAAGTTTTTCCTGATGAATTAGTAGAGGCGGAGCCGTTTGATGAAAGTATTGAAAAAATACTCCATCCCTTTCAAAATCAGAACGCCCTCAGTTTGAGGCGAAAACTAGACAGCATGGGAGTAGCTATGCTATCTGATTCAGTTGGTCTTGGAAAAACAATCACTGCGGCTGCAATCATTAAGCAATATATTGAAGATGGAAAATACAACATAGTTATCATTCCACCCGCAGCACTAAAACAGCAGTGGGTTGATGAATTAGAGAGTGACCGATGGAATTTGATGGAACACCGGGACTTTGAGGTTTATTCTCAGCAAGATGGTGACAGAATTCAACAATTAATTGACAAGTCTGAGAAACGACAAGGAACCCATAATGAGATTGATTTGTTCGTCGTGGACGAAGCGCACAATTTGAGAAATGCAGGCACCGCTCGCCATAATCAAATCTTGACTCTATTCCAAGAGAATCCTAATGCGAAAGTGCTATTGCTTACTGCGACCCCCATTAATAATTCGTTGATGGATTTTGCAAATCAAATTCAACTTGGATCCAAGGGAGACCTGGTGTCTGTGAATGTACCGTATTCGACAGGGAAAGGTTCTCTAGAATACATTGATTTTTTTGAGGCACTTAAACGTATTCAGTCAGAAGCGACTAAAGCGGATAAAAAGGGTGAAAAGTATGATTGGAGCAAGCATAAAAACACATTGACTACGGGTATCAGACACTACCTAGTACGTGCTACACGCCAGGGCGTAATAAAAAGAAATGCGATGAAGCCTGTTGATGGTCAAACGAAATTATTTCCCGACACCGTTGTTAAACAGTTTGAATATGGCTATTTAGAAGAGGATGCAAAGCTTATTCAGGCAGCAGTTGAAGGACAGGTGGCATTTGCTTTTGACAATTTAAATCCTTTGAAATTAAATTTGGATTTCGCAAGTCAAATAACGCAAAGAACAAAGCATCCACTAGATTTGTTCAAGGAAATCAAAGAATTACAAGATTCAGGTAACGCTCAGACGGCATTAGAGCGTAATGACGTCTCAGATGATTTGATTTCTGAAAAATTGTTTGATGATTCTCAGGAGGCCATGTCGGTTATTTCGTCTATTTACAAAATAATTAACTTTCTTGGCTTTTCACCATACAAGCCTGATAGCTACAATTGGACGGTCTATGGGAAGACAATACCTGAGATTAGACAATTAAATTTAAAGGGACGAGAAGCAAACAGCTTGCGTGTACAGCTTGCCATTCACAACATGTTGCACGTGACATGGTTAAAGCGATTGGAGTCTTCAACACATACCTTAGCTAAATCTGTTGAAAATTATTCTGCCCGAATAAACCTTTTTGAAAAGTGGCTTGATAAAGGATTTATTGTTAGTTTGTCAGATGCAGCACTGCTTGGAAAAGAATATGGAGATGACATTGAAAGAGCTTTTGAGGATTATGATGAATATCTAAAAGAGTTGGATACGTTAGTTGATGGTGATGAGACTACTCTGAAAAAAAGAGGTGTTGAGCGAAAGTTAGCTGATATAGATGTGTTTAACATTGCACAACTTCAAAAAGATATAAAACGCGATAAAGCTTTGATTTCGCTTTTAGAGAAATTACTGGGTCTGCTCACTAAGAAGGGACATGATGAAAAGTTAAATACACTTGCTAATAGGATGATAGAGCTGGCAAGTCAGAAAAAATATGGCGAAAAATTGCTGGTCTTCAGTTTCTTTTCTGATACTGTTGACTATCTAAGAGAAGCGTTACCACCTTTGTTGGATGGCAAAATTACGAATTTTAGCAAGAGGGCGGCTTTTGTTTCAGGAAATAGCACACATGTTGAGAATATTGCTCGTTTGTTCTCCCCAAAAAGTAAAAAGTATGTACTGAAATCTGGTGAGACTGAGCTTGATTATCTATTTGCAACCGATGTTCTTTCTGAAGGCCAAAATCTCCAAGATGCTGGCGCATTGGTAAATTATGATCTTCACTGGAATCCGGTGCGAATGATTCAACGTAACGGTCGTGTAAATCGATTGGGGTCACATTACAATGAAGTGCTTATTGCAAATGCACGTCCCAATGATGATTTGGAGATGTATTTAAAGCTGGTTCGTCGTCTTGAAAACAAAATTGAAGCGATTAACAATACCGTTGGTAATGATCAAAGTATCCTGGGTGAGAAGGAAAATCCAATTGAATTTAATGACTTCATTGGGGCTGATGATATATATTCAACAGATGCTGAAAAAGCGACTGCTGCAGTAAATGCATTGGAAAATCAGAAAGATATTCTTGACTGGGCAGATGATTATGCATTGGAATTAAGAGCATTTATCGATGATCATTCTGGTGATGATGAGTTATCACGATTGAAAGGAATTCCTATTGGAAAATGGAATTATCTGCCAAAAAAGAACCAGGAAGTGATTCCTGATACAAACGAGGTTTATGCTTTATTTAGTGCGAATGGTAGAATGACCGGAACGAATGAGTTAGTTCACGATACTGGGTTTGTGAAAATAGCAAAGACGGGAGCTAACAGGGGACCGTTTAGTCAGGTCCGCGCATCGTATGTGGATGATCAAGACGCATTGGCAAAAATTAAAACGACCCCTGACGATAATCAGGCCGGACTAGACTTAATTAATGTCGATAGGCAGGAGTATCTTGAAAAAGGCCGCGTAGAAATTAATGCTCAGTTTGAGAGTAACCGAACCTTGTTCGATGTGAAGCCAGCTCAAGCCAAAGCACTTTCGGTATTGAGTGAGTACTTCAACCAAGATTTGCTACATCTAGTACAAACCGGAATCAGAAAATCGAATGATAAGCGTTCGTTTGAAAAATTAGTTCGAAAGGTTAACAAAGAAGTTAAAGAAAATGGGATGATGAATGCTACAACCGTACGTTCGTTTGAAAAATTCATAAATCACTTATTAGAAATAGAGACACAAGAGAAGAAGCTAGAAGAAGCAAAAGGAGTATTGTTTTATGCTAACAACCAGTAGGTTAGATAAAATCGATGAGTTAGTTCAGCGTTTATCATCTGAGTCAGATGAATGGCTTTCACTTGCGATTGGTATTGATTTGGCAAATGAAATTATGTTAGGTATATTGCCGGACAACCCGGAATGGGAAAGTCAACTAAACCTAGATGTTACGAACACTGGTCGTTTACCAATGCCACTACCAAGAGATACGTTTAAAAACCAAAAACAAGTTGTGTGGTTTAGAGAACACCCGGAGTCAAAATCAGCTAGAAGTGCTTTCCGAAATTTTTATTCAGAAGATGCTGCAGTTGAAAGTAAGTTTTTTTGGTTCAGCGAGTCAGCTACAAAGCAAAAAATTTCGGCTGCAACGGAGTATTCACCTAACTGGGAAGACTCAGAATTAACGAGAAAGCCCAATTATAAGGTAGGAATAGATTTCTTCCTGACAAGTGATACGAATACATTGCTCTTGGTATTATCTAACCATCAAAAACTTCGCGTGTTAGAATTGCACGGCCGTTTAAGTAATACTCAGAAGCAGATATTCAAAAATAATTTGAATGGCGCCGCAAGCTTTGACGGGATTGTAGATGGTGTACAGCAAGAGTTTGAGCCACAACGTACGATTCACGCTAGTTTATGGAATGCATTGCAGCTCAAAGAAGTTAATAACAAGTTTTATCGAATCGTTGCGGATCATTTCCAGGAATTGGTGGATTCTATACGTAACCAAGGTAAGACAGCGGAAGACGCACAGCAATTTTCTTCTAGATTGCTTGGACGACTATTGTTCATTTGGTTCCTAAGAAAGATGGATATTATAGACGAAACGCAACAATATTTTGAAACTGCTAGTCTGTCGGCAGATGATTATTACGACAGTAAAGTTAAGACTCTTTTCTTTAGAACCTTGAACACTGAAATTGAGGATCGCCAACATAGTGATAGTGTCACGCCATACTTAAATGGTGGATTGTTCGAACCTAAGGAAAATGACTTTGTAAATGATCGACTAGAATTTCCAAAAAACTTTTTTGATCGACTATATGGGCATTTTGATGAGTTTAATTTTACGACGGATGAGTCCAGTGCTGATTTTGAATTGATAGCAGTTGATCCTGAAATGTTGGGACAAGTATTCGAGTCTCTATTGGCGTCCCAATTAGACGATGAAGGAACTAACGAACGCAGTAAGACGGGTGCATTCTATACACCACGTGAAATAGTCGGATACATGGTTAAAGAAACGTTACGCCAGTATTTGTATGGGAAGATTGATAAAGTCTTCCATAGTGGAGTTGATGAGTTGCTAGATTTGTCCGATTCACAATGGCTCGCTAGAAAGAGTACTTCTAGTGCGGATGTGTGGGGCGTTAATACTAAGCTAGTAACGCAACAGGTTAAAGAAGCGCTTGATACTTTTAAAGTATTGGATCCTGCGGTTGGTTCTGGGGCGTTTCCAATGGGGATGCTTCAGTTGTTGCTGAAAACATATGAACGAATTGAAAAAAGGTTTGATCCGTATAAATTGAAGTTATCCATCATTGAAAATAGTATTTTTGGAGTTGATATTCAGCCGATGGCGGTTGAAATTGCGCGTTTGCGTGCTTGGTTATCTGTAATTGTGGATGAACAGGACAAAAAGAATATTCAGCCTTTGCCTAACTTGGAATTCAAATTTATAAGTGCAAACTCACTTGTAGAGTTGGAAAAAGGACAGACTGATTTGTTTGTGGACGCTCGATTGGATGAACAACTTTCGGATTTGAGAATGAAATATTTCAATGCCCGCAAGCCTGCAAAGAAGCACGAAATTCAAAAATCGTATTACGAAATGACGCAAAAGGTGTCTTTGTTTGAAGATGAACGTTCAGTACAATTAAAAACGTTTGATCCTTTTAAAAACAGAAAATCAGCTTCATTTTTCGATAGTGAGTATATGTTTGGTGTTGAAAAATTTGATGCAGTTATTGGAAATCCGCCATACATTCATTTTGAGAAGCTACCAAAGGATCTTCGTGATTTTTACGCTAAATATGGGAAAAAGCATTACGAAACATATGCCGCGCGGGGAGATATGTATGCGTTGTTCTACGAGAAGGGAGTTAACCTCTTGCGAGAAGGAGGGATACTTGCTTATATTACGTCAAATAAGTGGATGAGGTCTGGTTACGGGGCTTCGTTGCGAGACTTTTTTGTAAACAATACGAATCCAAAGGTTTTATTGGATTTAGGCAGTGGCGTATTTGAGAGTGCCACAGTAGATACCAATATCTTGGTAGTAGAAAAATCTGATAATCTAGGTGAACTAAAAGCTTTGTCATTCGGCACAGATGGTTTAGAGAATATGAGCGTTTTTGTTCGACAAAATTCCGTACCTATAACTTACAAGTCTGGTGACCCTTGGACAATACTTTCCCCTGTTGAACAAGCAATCAAAGCTAAAATTGAAAACGTTGGTACCCCACTAAAAGAATGGGACGTTCGAGTAAACAGGGGAATTTTAACGGGGTTGAACGATGCGTTTATAATCACTGATGAAGTTAGGAAAAAACTAATTGAAGATGATCCAAAGTCAGCTGAAATTATACGCCCGATTTTACGTGGCCGTGATATCTATAGAGACCGCTTAGATTTCCATAATCTATTTTTGATTAATAGTCACAACGGGTACGTGAGTGAAGACGGAGATGTTGTCGAGAGAATCAAAATCGAAGAATATCCAGCCGTCAAAAATTGGCTCGATAATGGCAGCTGGAACAAAATGGTTGATAAGATTTCAAACATAGACCGGCTTACGAAAAGAACAGATCAGGGTGATACCCCATATAATCTACGCAGTTTAGCTTATATGGACGATTTTAATATACCTAAAATTTTGTTTTCTGAGATGGTAAAAGAACCTCAGTTTTACTTAGACAAGGATAACTATTTCGCAAATGATACGGTCACTTTTATTACTGGAGAAAACATGGATAACCTAGTAAAAATGTTGAACTCTAAAACAATATTTACGATTTATAAGAACTTTTATGCTGGCGGCGGACTTGGCCAAAAGGGTGTGCGTGTAAAGAAAACCTTCCTGGAAAGTTTGCCTTTGATGATGAATCTTATCATTAATTCTGATAATTCCACAGATATAGAAGAAGAAATACAACAAGCATTGAATCTAACAAATATTGAAAAGGAATGGATCAATAAGCAGAATAATTAACACCAGGAATTTGTTATTGAACATCATAAAAAGCCGAAAAACTGTAGCACTCGGGCTCAGCTTTTCGGCTTTTTTAGTTGGTCAGATTAATTAAATTTTACGCAATTTGCACATAAACCGTGCTACATCTGATTCCACATTTTGATAACCAATTTTTCTTCTTCTGTAAAAATTAACGAGGAACCCTCTTTAGGTACAGGTAACGCCAAAAGGTTGTTTACTTTAAATTCCTTAGACACCCCACCTCCCATATAGAATTTATTAAATGCGAACCACATTTCAGGACTTGTAAGCTGTTCTTGAAGATACGAAATTGACTCGCCTGTAATAATATAACCAGTATCATTTGTCACAAAACCAGCGTCATCCATGGCAAACTTAGCTTCGTCTCCAGCAATCCTAGAAAAAACAATTTTTAGTTTAGAAAAATCGTCCAATTTTTCTAAACTAATGTTGTTATCTAATTCTGTCCAATGATGTTGCATTGAACCTGTTTTACCTGGTTTTCCTTCCACCTGACCTCTTTGTTTGAGCTGAGTTTCGAATGTCTTTAAATGTCTAAAGACTGCAGGATATCTGGATTCTATGATTTCATTGATACCCTTATAAGCCGTGATTACATAAAGGTTAGCGAATTCAATTCGATCTTTATAGATGTCACGGCCACGTAAAATCGGTCGAATAATTTCAGCTGACTTCGGATCATCTTCAATTAGTTTTTTCCTAACTTCATCAGTGATTATAAACGCATCATTTAACCCAGTTTTAACACCATATTGAATATTAATATTCCATTGTTTTAACGGAATTCCGATTGCTTCAATTTTAGCTTTGATCGCTTGTTCAACAGGGGAAAGTATTGTCCAAGGCTCACCAGGCTTGTAAGTTATAGGTACGGATTTCTGTCGAACAAAAACGCTCATTTTAGTTAGGAGAAATATTAATGATTTACGGGTATATCAGGGTCAGCACAGAAAAGCAAAGTTTACAAAACCAAAAATATGAAATCAGGGAGTTTTGTTTAAAAAAATCCTGTGTTGTTGATAAGTGGGTTTCTGAAACAATTAGTGCTACGAAGAAACTTTCAGAGAGAAAACTAAGTCAGTTAATGAAAAAGGTTAAAAAGGGGGATGTGATTGTTGTAAGCGAAATATCACGTCTGGGCAGGAACTTGCTTCAGATTATGAGTATATTAAATTACTGCATGGAAAAAGAGGTAGAAATTTTAACCGTTAAGGAGGGGTATGAACTTGGGAACAACATTAATTCGAAAGTGTTAGCCTTCGCTTTTGGATTGTCTGCAGAGATAGAGCGAACCTTAATATCGCAAAGGACGAAGGAAGCTTTAGCCAGGAAAAAAGCTGAAGGAGTTCGGTTGGGAAGGCCTTTGGGTAAAAGTCGTTTAGAAAAGCTTAAACTCTTCTCGCACAAGGATGAGATTGAAAAACTATTATCAGAGGGTTGGCCGTACGCTCGCATTGCTAGAAAATATAAGGTAAATCGTATAACTGTTGGAAATTTTGTGAAAAGAATTTTTGAAGAACGAGACTTGAACAACTAGTTCGTCCAATATAAATTCCATTCATTTGCAAGGTTTTGATATACTGAAATATAAGCTTCAAAAATATTCGTGGTACGAATATTGATAAGGGTAGGGGATGAAATGGGTTTTCCAAAATATTTTGAAGATGATGAATGGATAAAAGTGTCGCGACACACGTATCGACCATTCAAAATTGCCAAAACGTTCATTGGTAATTTAGACAATGTGTCGAATATTTTTGTGTACGATGACGATAACGCTGCCATCAAATTAACTGATCGATTGGCAGGCTATGGTGAAAAAGAAACGTGGGAAACCGCTGAAAATGGTGTAGTTGCTAAGACGTTTATAGACTACACAAAACACCCAGTGGCGGCAGTTGCTGAAAAGCTAGCCACAGCAAACTTGTCTGCGCATGCAAAACAAGTGTTTTCAATGCCACTAAAAATGGTTTTCGATGATGAAGGTCAAAAGGTTGGTTATACAACCAATCAAGCTAATGGGGTGATTAGTTTAGCTGATTTGTTTAGCAAGACGAAGTCAGAAATTAAAAACGAATATACAGGTTTTAAGCGCATTGACTTGGTGGAACTAACGGTTATTCTTGCGAACTTGTTAATGGAGTTAGATAAGAATGGATTTGAACTGAGTGAGTTAACGTTGAACGATATCATTGTTGATCCAGCGATTTATGAAGTTTCTATCTTAGGTGAAGAGCACGTTCGCATTAAGCTGAAGGATGAGACGGCAACGGCAAAGACGTTGGCCAATTTAGTTTGGCAAATTCTAATGCTCGGTCACGAACCGTACGGCACAAACGGTAATTTTTACTACCAACCAGAACGGGACTATTCACCGGTTGTGCGTGATACCGAACGTTATGCGAACATTTGGAAGTACATGCCGATGAAAATCAGGCAAACCTTCTACAAGGTTTTTCACCTTGAACAAAATGTGAGCCTGAATGAATGGGTGACATTGTTGGGGAGGTATGCGGACCATTTAGCTGAAATTATTTCGGTTGATGGCGAAGAAGCGCCTGATAACGCACTTTTCCCTGAAAAGAAGCAAGATGAATCTGCGACAACAGCATTTATTGATACCAATGATGCAGTGCACACTTTGGCGATGCGTGACCACAATGCGCCGACAGTACAAGATGGTCAAACCGGTCTATTGCCGTTCGGTTTGTCAGCAGCCGACTACGGTGTGCAAATTCACAGTCTAAGTGAATTTGCTGGGAAGACACACTTTTCAGATGAGGAGTTAGGTCGATTTGCGGTTGTTTACAATTATTTATCACGCTCAAATAACTTAAAAACATTACCAACGCATCCTTGGATTAGTTTGGCGCCCGTTGCGTTTGAAATTAGTTCAGCACGTGTTTATCGTGCTGCACTGATGATTTTGATGTTAATCAAGCATGAGGTCATTACCGGGCGAAACTTTAATCTAACTATTGCTGACTTTGAAGAAGTTGAAGTTAGTTTGGCGGTTGAGACGATTAATTATTATCTGAATTTGTTCAGTGAATTTTTACTTAACAAGCAAGCATTAAAGCTCGAGTTGGATGACGGAACACCAATTGAAATCACGACGAATAAATCAGAAGAAGATTTATATTACGACGAGCTAGACAGGCCCCAAGTTGCACGTGAAGTTTGGACAATCAAGGCATTTGCCCGGTTTAAATATGAACTGACGGCTGATAATCGCGTTTATCTTGATACACTCCTTCGTGAAATCTCAAATTATAAGCATCTTAATGATGGTCAATTTGAGATTTTGCAAGGATTGCTTCACCGTGCAGATAACGCAATTGGTATTTTGCCTACTGGATCTGGTAAGTCATTGATTTTCTATCTGCTATCAATTTTGAACCCGGCACCGGTTTTGATTGTGTCGCCAACTGATATTTTGATTGAAGATCAGGTTAATAATCTGAAGCAGATTCACAATATTGACGCTGTTTCATTCATTAAGAACGAAACGCAGATTTCGGTTAACTATCACTTTACAACGAACATTGTGTATGTCACGCCGATTGTTTTCCAAAATCCAACCTTCCAGCGCGTTGTAATGAAGGCTAACAAAGCAAATGAGATTTCGTATTTCGTCCTAGATGAGGTTCACACGGTATCGCTTCAGGGGCATGACTTCCGACCTGATTATTTCATGTTGGTAGAACTTCTGAAGTCAGGCACATTGTTGGATAACACGGTTGTACTTGGGTTAACAGCCACTGCCAACTACTCAGTTGTAACCGATGTGACGGAATTGCTTGAAATTGAAAACGAACAAGTCTTTTCACCAGTCGCGTATGACAAATACAATTTCACACACGAGTTTTTTGAAGTTGCTTCAATGACGGATATGCACCTACAAGTTGCTGCAATCAGCGAAACTGAAGAGTTAGCTGGTCGTCGTATTATCATTTTTACGAAGAGCGATGCTGAGTCGAAGTTAATCGGTGATTTGGTACCAAACGGCACGATTTATACGCAGGACGCATCAGATGCCTACCGTTTATTTGCGACAAAGAAATCAAATATCTTGATTACAACTGGTGAATTGGGAATCGGTATTAATTTGCCATTGGTGGAGACCATTATTCAGGCTGGTTTGCCTGCTTCAAAGAACGACTATGTTCAGTCAATTGGACGAGGTGGCCGTGCTGGTGAAGCGGTTAATTCATTTGTTGTTTATTTAAAAATAGCGGGCAATTTGCCAGAAATGGTTTTGGATGTTGAAGAGTCGCTAGACGGTGTCATGAGTAAATTCCGCAAACAAAATGATTATGCAATGATTTTGGATCGGTTGTTGAGTGGATTTAAAAGCCACGAGGATTTGATTGCTGCTATCAAGAATGATGTGATGAACACATACCAATCATTCGACGGTAGTAAGGGGTTCTATCTCGACCAATATCCAAAATCACAGAGTCGAACAAAGACAGTTGTCGCGTATCTGTTGTATGCAATGAAATTCTATCAACGTTGGTACATTCAGCAATCAAATAATGCTGAAGAGACCATTATTGCGGCTTATGAACAAGACAAGGGTCTGGTTAGTGAGGTTGCAATTCGCGATGAAATTGAACGACGCGTTTTGCAAACGGCTATCAATTTCTTTATGGCTGATACAGACCCACGTATCCGTCGCTTAGGTAATGTGGTGCAGCGTGCGAAGAGCTTAGATGATGTGATTGAAATCTTTGCTAACTAGTTCTTTGAGAAGTTTGTCTTTACGGCAAGACGTGAATTGATTAATGAGTTGCAATTTGTTCAGACCAACAAAGATGCTGATTCTGTTTCAATCGCTCGCCAAATTGCAGAGTATTTCACGTTGCCGTTCCTGGAAATTAAGGAGACGGAGCAGCGATACGCTAAGTTGTCATATGACCAAATTGCAGCTGAGATACAAAAGGGCATCGAACCAAATGAATACGTGACGTTGGAACGTTTGAGTGTTCGCACACAAAATCCGAAGTACGAGTATTTCTTCTGGTTGCTTAACTTGATTGAGAAACAAGAATACGATGCGATTGGCTTGCAACGCATTCTAAATTCAGTTGACTTGAAGGCAGATGATGTGCCAGCTGTCGTTTCTGGTGCAGGACGTGCGCTGGGCAAGTTGTCATTTGATAAAAAGTATCAACTGTTCAAGGACTTGCGTCGAAATACCGATTACCGCAAACTGCCAGAGCGCTACTTGCTACAAAGCTTGTATGAATCTGGCCAAAAAGATGACTTCTATTATGCGATGATCGCTAAGAATTTACAGATTAGGATTTAACAATGGATACAGAAATTCAAGAACTAGAAAAGAACCTGCAATCGTTCACGAAGTTGATTGCTTCATCCGATGATGTTTTGCGACAAATGAAGCAATTGGATGATGAAATTAAGGTCAATGCGAATACTGCTGATTTGCGAGCAAAGGATTTGAACAATCAAATTACAGAGTACGTGAATGCCGTTGCAGAGATGCGCAATGAGACAACGAAAAAGTTGAATGAAGCGATTGAAAAGCAATCAGAAACTCATCAAGCTTTTGTAACGAAAACGCGTGACGACCTAGAACGTGTTTCAGCAAAACTAGATGGTGTCAGTGATTCATTAACGGATGCCTTAAAGGTTGAACTAGATGATGCAGCTGGTCGTCAAAATGAGGCAATTCAAAAGCAGACTGAGATGCAAGAAGGCCTCGTTAAGAAGGCGAGTGAAGATTTGGACCGTGTATCAACGAAAATTGTTGATGTAACGGGTACGTTAAAGAATGATTTAACAACTCGTTTAGACGCTGTTAGTCAATCTCAACAACAAGGCATTCGTGAGTTGAATGACACGCAAAAGGCACTCAATGAGAATCTTGCTAACGATGTAATGGAAAAGCTTGAGGCAGCAACTGAGAGCCAAAACGAAGCGATTCAGACGTTGGTTGACAAGCAAGTTTCAAATCAAGCTGCATTAGAAGCTTTGAATCAAGATACACTTCGCGAGATGAAGAAGATTGTTGACCGTATTGATGTATTGGAGCAACAATCAATTGCGACACAAAGCCAAAGTGAGCAGGGAGCAAAATTTGCCAAGTTGGCACTTGGATTGTTGGCTGTCGTAATTGTGCTTCAAGTCATTGGGATTTTGATGTAGTTGCTATTTGAGTCGGGAGATGAGCATGGAAATACAAGATGATTTATCACAAAAACTAGGCTTAACCGACGACATTATCTCGTTAGTGGGTCATCCGAACGAAATGCAACATACCATCCGAAAAATGTATGGGGTGCCACATCAGGTTTCTGAGACCGTTAGAAACGGTGTGGCATACTCCGTGGTTCAAGTCGAGGACGATGGTCTGAAGGATATCGTCGCAATCGGACTAAATCCACGACATGCAGACCCAGATTCTCAAGACGGTAAGGCGTTGGAACCGGCAAGAAGAGAAATCATCAGACATTTTAAAAAGTCTGAGCCGAAGGAAAAGTTTAGTCGACTTGTCATGCTTGATCTTTTTGCAGCTCGCACGGAAACGTCTGGAGAGCTTAGAAAAATGATCAAAGGCTCAGATAATGTACTAGACCTTGTTGGTCGTGATAATCTGAACCTTCTTGAACTAGCACTGAAGGATGCTGATTTTATTTTCTTGGGATTCGGTGGTGATGGAGGTGCACTCTTGACGAAACTTGCGGCAAACGAAGAGACGCAATCGGTTGTTGAGAAATTTTATACGCTATTATCAGACCGTGTTGATGATGTGTATTGGCTAGGTGGCACGAAATTGGGCTACCCGATGCATACCGGAGCACATGGGTTTAAAACGCTTCGGAAAATCGAACGTGGCGAATTAAGAGTCGCAATGGGATTAGTTTGAGATATGTAGAAAAAGCTGGCAATTGAGCCAGCTTTTTTTAAACTCTAACCATAGAATCCAAAAACTATGACGATTTGGTGTTAATCGCATTAAGACTACACACTTCAATGATATTTGACACTTTTAGTCTATAAAATACATGTTATAGTGAAAATATTCTACTTTAAGTGAGGTGAAATAGTAGTATGGATTTGTTATATAAAGGCAAAAAAATTACAGAGTATAGAGCGATTAATATTTTAAACAGCGAACGAGCGCGACAGTTAGAACATTTAGTAAAATCCAAGTATGCAACGGAAAGTTTTCCGTTTTCACCCGCAGATTGGAACAAGTTGTCAGTTGATACTCATCGGAGTATGCAAGTGGATGAGAAACTGCATTTTTTAGTTAACATACCAAAATGGGCTACCCGATATGTATTAGCACTAAATATAGCGAACGATACTTCAAAAAATCAATACGAATCTTTAATAAAAAGTTTGGAAAATTGGCAACAAGGTGTGCCGGTTGATTATGATCAAATGTTAGAAAATTGGAAAGAGTTCATAGTTATTTCTGATAAGGGGAATAAGCATGAGTCAAATAGTTTTGATGATCAAAACGTTCAAAATGTGTTAGACGTGTTTAAAGAGGTAAAGTCACAAAAAATCAATCTAAACACTTTGTACTGGCGAACATTTGAAGATTCAAAGTATTTGGTTCAAGCAAAGGCAGGACTGCGAAGTACTGAAGACAATGCAGTACAGATGCTTAAGGAATTACTTGATGTCGCACGGAATTCTGTTCAAAAGAATGAATTAGACAAGTTTGAAAAGTATCGGGAATTTATTTTGCAACTGAGAGAAAAAAACATTAGTTTTACGAACGACTCATTTAAACGATACGAAGAAGCTTGGGAATTACGTTGGTTGCGTAATCAATTGAACAAGTTAGTTAAAGAATCAAACAAACGCATGCGTAGGTATGGATTGAAAAACGTCAATAGGCCCAAAATTGAAGTAGGTCCATCACTAACGGTTCAAGATTTTTTTGACACTAACGCAACTCCAGATTTTGATTTTCCGTTTAATCTGGTTAGTTGGATGTCATTGGGGGAAACGTTAGCTCGGGGTGATAGAGTAAAGGTGCTTAGTTTCCCAGGCATGCGGAAAATTCAAGCCGAGATTCCTGCCTATGCAGACTACTTGATTAACGTCGTGGGGCAATTTGACGTTGCGTCGTTTAAAGAACACATCGATTCTTGGAACCAATCAAAAAATTAATACGAGTACTTCGGTGAAAGTATGTAGCTAAGCTGATGGTCAGCAATGAAACCAACACCTGAAACCGCTTTCGTGATAAAATATAAGTGTCAATTAAAGAATTAATGGACAATGGGGAGGTTTATCATGAAAGACATTTTGCCGGGGATGACGGTGCATTTGACTGTTGGTAATTATACCGACACGACAATCACGGTAAATGGTCACAAGATGACGTTTACGAGCATCTACGAAATTGGTTTGGGCGACACTGTATGCATGTTTGATGCGGATACTGAGAACGAAACAGTTCGCTTGTTGAAGGTGCCAGTTCACCAATATTAATTTGATACTAAAAAACGGGCCAAGGAAGGTGGCTAACTTTCCTTGGCCCGTTTGTGTGACGTGTTAAAGGTGCGTATTATTCGAGTCCAGCTTGTAATTTATTTGTAAGCGCAAACGAACCATCATCTTGTTTGACGAATGACAGTGTAACTGTTTTAACAGCATAGCTACTATCGCCAGAATCGGGTTGATTAGACCAAGTGACGGTCATGCTTTCTGGCATATCTCCCATAGGCGCATTTTTCTGTTTTGCTTGTGGTTCACCATAAGCAGCTACTATTGAGTCGTAAGTGTCTCCACCAGCTCCGGTTAGAGTGTCTCCTGCCGTCAGAGCTTCAAAGTTTGAAAAAGTCCACTTGAATTGATCATTGGCTTTCTTTGACTTGTTGTGGAGTTCCTGTGCAGCTTGATTGGCATTGTTTAAGTTTTGTTGTTGGTTGATGACGATAGCCCCAGAGACTACAGCAACTACCAACCATAATGAAATAGCAATCCAACTCACTGTTTTTTTATTACGGATATTTAAAACAACCGATCCGACTGATGCAAGTAGTGCAAAAGCTATCAATATCAAGAAAATCGAGTTGTTTTTAATAGGTTCGACTGCTGCAAACCCAATGTAAACAGCCATAGCTAAGGCTAGAACATCTAAGATAATTGCGACGATTGGTAAAGCAATTATTTCAGATTTGATTGTGTGTTGTTGACGTGTTTCCAAAAGTAAAAACCTCCCATAAATTTTCCACATAACATGTTAGACTTATTCTTTTTAAAAATCTCACTTTTGGTTTTAGAAAAAGTTGTGTGTCGAAATTTTATGGACCTGTGCGTGCAAAAAAATAACCCGTAACACACGTAAACATACGTATACTACGGGTAGAGCTATATGAGCTCAGAAGTTAAAAATGCGTCATCGCTGCAGTTTTCTTGATTGGTAGTGAGTACTGATCAATCACTTGGTCAACATCTTCAACCGGTACGTGAAGCCAAAGGGCTACGCGTCCAGAGTTTGAACGGTTACTTGCCGTGGTAATCTTACTTGCTGCATACGCAATACGCACATCTTCTTCTGTTAATGCCATATTATTCTCCTTAAGAATCGAGTTGAAACGTTGCTAAATCGTGGTGCTTATTTACATTATTCATCTCTTTTCTTTGCTGAGCACACTATCTCCAATATCTAGTGTACTCGGAATAGTGCAACACTGTATATAAAAGGGAACATTAAGAAAAAGACGCCCTAAAATTAGGACGCCCCTGAAGTGCACCTTAAGCTGTAACATCCAACATCAACAAACGAATCTGCTTAAGCCAACGCGCGTAGGTGGCGCGATGAATACTTAGACGGGGGCATCGGTTAGTGATGTTATCTGTCGGATACTTAATCAAATCGATAATCACGCGCTCTAAGTCAGATTTGTTCTTTTCCCGGGTGACCAACTTGGCCAGTACTTGATGTAGTTCAAAACGGTCTAAAGCGTTTGAACTGCGCAAATCTTCGACATTTTCGTCAGCTGGATCAAAGCAGGTATGCTCACCATACCGCTTGGCTTGCCGTTGAAAGTCACGTAGTCGCCAAAGCAACAACCGATAAAGTGAGTTATTCTTGCAAGGGGAGGGAACGTAGCCACCCATCAGTTGTAATAGGATAATTAACCGCAGTTCCTGATAGTAATCATCGTAGTCAGGTGACGTGCGGAAAACATGCCCAGCTTTGAGTACGCTGCGAATCATCATATCGTACTGCGGGAGTTGAGTCGCATAATCTACTTGTTGGACCATAAAGTCCTCCTTTCGTTTTACCGCTTTTGGCGGTACCAGATTCTTATTTCTGGCCGTTTACTATTAAAGCACATCTATTTTGTCGGCAAACTGTGTCTAAACCCGCGAAAATCGGGTGAAGGTTGTCTAATTTGTATAAATTAGAGTTGAAAGCACAGTTTTTTGGTTAAAGCAGATGGCGTTAAAAAAGACGTGGGGGAATATGTTTTATGACTAAGATCGAAATCGATCAAAAGGGGTATGTCATTGGATTGTGTGGGCTTGATTTAGAGAAGGGCGACCGTTTGTGTGAGATGTCAGCTGACCAAACGTTATGCTTGCTACCTGAGAAGTGTGAAAAGGGATTCGCAACGCGCATTGTGACGATGGATGGGGGTTGTCGTTTGGTTGGGAAAACGTCCGGGGCTCTAGTTGCTGAGATGGCGGCACGAAACTACTGGGGGACGCCGTTGGAATTAAGTGCGTATTATGCCTTATATGAAAATGCGCATAAGTGCGTAAATAAAGCCAAAATCGGGTCAGGAGTCGCATTTTACCCGGTTACAGATTCAGAACGAAATACCAGTTGGATTAATGTATCGGTGATTACTGGAGTAACGGGGACTGTCCGTGGGTCAGTTATTGAAACATCAGTTGGCCTTAATTTTAAGGTAACAAAGAATGCGGATAACGTGCGTGCGGACCTAGCAGCCATTCGAGTGATTAGTCATTGGATGTGCCAAGTGAATGGTGCAAATCATTATGTTCATGAGCGCGGTATCTTGAACTGGTTAAATTGGCCAACGCATGCATCCTTTCAGCTGGATGTGATTTTGCTTCAACGATTAAGAATTTGCTTGTTTTTGGGACATCTATTGATGCATTGCTCGATTAGTCCGAAATGGCGTCAAGTACTCACGGAGCTGGCGGAGGCGATACTAGATGGTAAGTATGACAATTATCGCCGTGTGAATTTCGACAAGGTGCAGGCTTTGTTTGTTAATGAATAAAAATTGTGTACTCTGGATCTTTGCTCCGGGGCTTTTAAGTGGTATTAATTTCATATAGTGGTAACGATTGGACCATATCCAACGGAGTACATGTAAGATATAATTAATGCATCAAGTCTAAGGATGGGGATTATTTTGGTGGATAAGGTTAATAAGATTAAAGAATCTGTGGGCAACGGATTGAAGGCTGCGCAAGTTGGCGCGGGCAAGGTTGCTGAGGTGGTCTCGGCAAAGACGGCTGAGGCACGTTTGAATATGGCGGTTAATGGTAAACTGCGTCGTCCATTTAAGAGTATGAACACAACACGTCGCGCGACAATTAATAGCTTGGCAAAGCTATACGAGCAAGAGTTGTTAAATGACGAGACGTTTGAAGATGTGCGTACGCGTTTTGAGCAACAACTTATTCAAAATCTGAACGAAGCGTTGCAAGGGATGGTTGTTGATTTTGCAACGGATGATGCTACTAAGCAATTTGTCTTTGATAACACAGCAATTAAGCAAGTGACCTTGCCATCTGGTATGACGCCATCTTTGACAACCGTGCAGTTAAACGACAGTAAGTTGATCAACAATTCGGCAAAGTCATTAGCAATTAACGGTGCTACGAAAACGCTAGATGCTGCCTCAAAGTTGAAGCCAGTTTCAAAGGTCGTGGGTAATGCTGGTGTGGCTGGTGCCGCAATTAGCATCGTAACTGGTGGAGTTGAAATGGCTGCTGAAAAGATTCGTTTCCAAATGTTGGCACGTAAGCAGTTTGAAATGTCGGGCTTGAAGATGGAATTCGATGATGTCATGAAAATCGTGGCTGATCAAATCGAAACATTTAAGTCTAGCTTGACGAAGGCTCAGCCTAGCTTGTTACTTCTGCCAGTATCTGATTTGGCAGCAGATGATACGGAAGAATAGTTCGTTTATTTCAGAACTGTTAGAGGCCAAGGTGCAAACGTAGTACTGACGCTTATAATTTGATAATCTAGAAGAGCGGAAACGTTATAACGTTAGTTAATAAAGCTGATATGTGTTAAAAAATGATTGGGCTGTTGGGTAAGCTTACCTGATGGCCTTTTTCGTAGTTCAAAACACGAAACTTCAAATTTACACTGTAATCTTCAGGGTAAAAATGAGGTGAAAGTTATGGCGAATATATTAATCAGTGATTTGTTTGGATTCAACAAGTTGCGTGAATCTTATCCTGATAGACGGATCAAATTACGTTTTAACACATCGTGGAATACGAATGATCGGCAAGGGCACCGAATGCGTCGTGACTTTTATCAGATGTATGCGAATCATGAGGCGATTTTTGAGCCTTGGATTCTGTCACAAGCGAAATCACGAAATCGAGATGATGATATTACGTTCCAATTTATTGAAGTGCAGCCACATCGATGGTTGTTTGTTGGTACTTACGTCATTCTGGCAAAGGATGCTTTAGTGGCCCGTGATCCAATTGCAGATTATGATGAGATTCCATATGCCTGGGCTGAAAAATTACCACAGTATGAAGCGTTTGAAGGTAGGGCAATTTTTGATTGGAAAAATAAAAATCAAGTGTGGCGGTATGTGAGCCCAGACATCGTTGATAATGTGCCACTGTTCGAAATTTTGTCAGAACCGATATTGAATCGAACAAATCAATTTCCAGGTTTTGAAAATGTGAATGTAGATTACCAAACGTTGCAGAGTGAATTGACTAGCGTGGCGTGGCAAACTGCGTTATCGAGTGTTTATGGTGTGTATTTAATAACCGACAATCGAACTGGTCGGCATTATGTTGGATCAGCGACTGGAGCTGGTGGTATATTGTCACGTTGTCACGCTGGCTAACATATCTTGCGAAAGGGTATGACCCGGAAGAAGAGAACAGCAAAGACTATCCAAATCGCGGGCTGAATGAGTTAGTTCAGAATCACGGGTTGGATTACATCCGTCGCCACTTCTCGTATAGCATTTTGGAAATTTTCAGCAAGAACGAACAAGGCCGCAAACAAGCGTTAGGCCGTGAAGGCTACTGGAAAGATGTTATGCAAACACGGCGCTTCGGGTACAACCGCAATTAATCAAAACGCAAACGGTATCAACCTCCTTTGTAGGTGTACACTGGATTAAGTGGATTTTTATAAGGGAGAATTTGAAATGAGTAGCACATTAACGAATGTTGGAACATTCTTTGTCATAGTGGGTATGTTATTGAGTGGCCTATTAATGGTGACATCTTTTTCTGAATCACGAGCAAATGGTGGTTGGAAGACTGTGGGCGGTGCTCGTCGACGCGTACTATCACAACTACCGCTGTTTTTGATTTTCATTGCGGAGTTCTTGAAATTAACAGTTGGTCCTGGACTTTTTGCAGTTATCGCAGATGTTGCGTTAATCATTTTTGGCTTAATTGAGATTGGTGCTTTGTTAACTCAGAAAGTTGAACGTGAATATCAAAACGACGTGCAGGTTGTTCGGACGTTAGAGAAGCTCAAGGCTGGCTATATCATTTTTACATTTACGGTGGTAATGGTATTTCTGACCATAACGATGTCGTAAAAGCTAACAGTGTTTTAAATAGAATCGCGGGGTTAGTTCCTGTAAAAAGTGATATCAACGAGGGAGAAGTTGAAATGGTTGTTAATTTTGCCAATGCGACTCATTTTTTCGCGATGTTAAGTGGTGTCATCGCTGTCGTGTTGCTTTTGCGATACAGAGCCGCTATGAAAAAGAGTGGCAGCCTAAAGGTCGTAGGTGGTCTCAAGAGAAAATACAAGGTCACGTTTTTGCCGATGGTATTAATGTTCGTCATCTATTTTTCTACCGAGATTATTAGGGCGACGTATTATCCGGTGATTGCTGACGTTGTGATTATTGTTCTCGCATTTGTTGGTATCGTTGGCTTGGCAACGCTAAAAATGGATGCCTCGAAAAGTGATGCCGCGATGGCACGTACGTTTGGCTTGTTCCGAAGTACGTTCATCATGCTTACGTTCACAGTTGCAGTTGCGCTTCTTAATATGCAGTAATTAACGTTGAACGGTGTTCTGATTAATTTCAGGACGCTGTTTTTTTATTTGAAATCGACCATTTTTTGACTAATCTTAATAGATTGCTCGAATTCAATTGTAACCGCTTACAACTGTTGGTATGCTATATGCGTAACAGACAGAATAAGATGTATGGGGGATACAATATGTACAAGTCAACGATTCCAACCGGTTTTCCAGAGGGGTTCTTGTGGGGCGGTGCTACGGCTGCCAACCAATACGAGGGTGCTTGGAATGAAGATGGCAAGGGAT
>ERZ773269.1285-NODE-1285-length-24402-cov-20.221834_pt1 | contig 24402 bp, 20 predicted proteins | sample MGYA00511958_ERZ773269 | MGnify/ENA primary metagenome ERZ773269 (study PRJEB29015, sample SAMEA2737761) | human gut metagenome | biome: human gut; feature: human-associated habitat; material: faeces | place: China | collected 2012 ... | reverse complement strand
GATGCGTGATCTGATCCTTCAACTCAGCAAAAGTTCGATTTATTCAACAAAGCCTTGACCTATATAAAGTATGGGATATTTAAAATACTCGAGGGATGAAATGCGGAAATGTAATCGAAATTTGGAGGCTCTTGACACCTTGTAGATAACATAATCTACAGAGGTTCATATGAGCACCTTCAATACACACAAAGACCGCAAGCCAGATGGAATGCCTAAACCTCACAAGCACCCGCGATCATGTTGGATCGGAGCTAACCCCGGAAGATGGAACCGTATATTTACAACCAAATCTCGACGAGCAGATGATCGAGCAAATGAATGGCGGATAATTGCTGGCTACGATCCAGATGTAATTTTGTGGATGCCGGACCGACGTCCAAGCGTATACTATTGGTAAACCCAGTCTACAACCATTTTATAGTTTCTGGCTCCTACCTAATAGGAGCTAAAAACTATGGCTTAAAATGGTTTTGCAGCTAACTATCTCGGTGTATTAATCAACGGGGAGAAGGTCAAAGATAATAAAGTAAAAAGCGGATCCTACTAACCTATTTTTTATAACTAACCACATGAAATCCTTGAATTTTAAGATAGTCATATTTAGCAATAATAACCCCCCTAAAAATAATGGATAAACTGGGCTTCGCTAATGACAAAGAATATACAAGCCCAGTTTGAGTAATCATTTTAAATATTCATCACCTACTTATCTCCAGATTATCTTTACAAGATGAGGATTTTATTAACTTATCCAAACTAGCTATATCAACTTTAGCCTCAGATAGTTTTGCTGCTGCTTCCGCACGCCATACAATATCCCCAGGTTCTTGGAATGTTTGTCTAATATCCTTTAGAGCAGATAACGCCTTTTGTACCCATACTTTAAAATCATTGAGATTCCAGTACATCAATGAATTAACCTGAGCAGCAGCTCCCTCTGTCATAGAACGGACTGGAGATAATAATACAGGAATAATTTTAATATGTTCTCCTTTGCAACTTATAATGTGTTCTCGCATCCAATTAGGGTGAGAACTTGCCTGTCGAGCTTTTGTTGCATCCAGTACATTATTCCTAGCATTTGCATGATCTTCAAAAACAAAACATAGATTTTCTAGTTGCCACCAAGGATCAGGGGATGCATCAGTTTCCACTTTTCCTGTTTCAAATCCTAGTAATCGACCGATCCTACGATGAGCTTCCTCAAAATGATTTTCTGAATTCAAACCATCAATAATAAACCGCTCTTCTTGTAGGAATTTCCGAGAGGAGGCAATACCAATACTCGAAAAAACCATCTCTATACCTTCTATTTGCTTCATAATAACGCGATCATTCTCCTCTTCAGGAGTTACCGTTTTATCAGATGCAAATCGATATAAATTTGATAGCCATGGGATACCGCTAGCAGCTTTTTTGGCTCGAAGAAAATGCTCTTGTGCCTTGATTGTCAGATCAAAACCTGTTAATTTTGTTGATTGGTAAGCACTTGAACCTGCCAGATATTCCCATAGAGCTCTATATCCTTTTAAATCAGGTGATGTTAGATGAGCTAAAATATCTTCAGTTTTACCAACAGCCGTCTCAAAATCTGAGTTCCAAAGAGCTCTTACATAATCAATCTCAAGCTCAACCACCATTTCAAGCTCAACGATACCTGCCAATTTTTTCTGTTTCTTCTCAGATCTTATCTCGATAATATCTTTATTAATATCCTCCCAGTCTTCGCCGTTATCAATAAATATATCATAATTTTCCAAGAATTCGTCAAGTTCACCGGCATTAACTGACTGTTCAACACCAAATTCTAATTCAGCTTGTAGTTCAGGGTGAAAGTATTCTCTTCTCTTCCTATTTGATAAAAAATCCACAAGCTCGGTACCTTTCACAACAACCGCAGAATAGTCCTCAAGAGATCTTGTGCAACGACCAATAGCTTGAATAACCCTAGTTTGAACTCGCTCATTGAATAATGCATTTGCTCCAATTCTTGACATCAAAAATTGTTCTTGCAAATTAACTGTTTTTGGTAATCCTTCTATAATTAATAAACGACATTCATCTTTAGGGAAATCTATACCATCATATCGATTTGCGATCACCGCAGCGGCATTATTACTTTTTATAAATAAATCTTTCGAATTTTCAATATCTTTAGCATCAAAAATATCTATTTTTTTATTTCCAGATAATAATTTCTTTATTTTATCCGCATGTTTATCATTAGGAACCAATACAACAGAACGTTCACTTTCATCTATCAATTTCGTAGTTAATATATCCGCATCGGACTCTGTCAATGATAGAGTTGGAAAAATAAAGAAACGACGACCAACTCCCTGGGTATCCCAGCCATCGGGGGTTGATAGTCTATAAATTTTCTTTCTCCCAGTTAAGCGTTCTAAATCTCCACCTTCACCCAATGTAGCGGACATAAATATCCGCTGAGTTGCGTCAGAAAAATTTTTATGAGTCCACGTAGGAGGTAATAGCGGTCTAATCAACATTCCCTTTGATGAATAATAAAAATGACACGCATGTAAATATTCTCTAATCATTGACCAAGAGAATCGTAATGAAGTTCCTTGAGTATATTCATCTATTATTTCAACCAAGTCATTTTGGATAGCTAAAAAAGTAGGTGTTGGTAATTTATCTACCCATACAGAAGCATCTGGGCTATCCCAATTTCCATTCAATTTCGAATAACTAGCACCATCAAGATAAGGCTTTATTAACTCAGATAATACACTCCATAAAGATTTATGCTCATCATCAAACCTAGAAACTTCGAAAGACCATAGTTTAGATATATAGTTCTCTGCCGCATGGGCATCATCAACAATAATAACATCCGGGTCTAAAAAGAAAGGATTTACATTGAATACACTACTATAGGTGGTTATAGCTATAGATTGTCCTTGTTTATATTTTGCTACTGATACAGGATCATAATCATTTTTACTCCCAGTAAAACCCAGCACACTCAAACCATATTTATTCTCAGCTTGTTCAACAACTTGATTCACCAACTGCTTGGTAGGGCAGAGAAATACGATTTTCTCATTATTTTTTCTTCTTCGCCACTCAGCAATTAAAAGGCCAACTAAAGTCTTACCGCTCCCTGTTGGAAGCTGCAAAGCAACATCTGCTTTATTTTGACCGTCTTCTGCATATCGTCTCATCATATCTCGTTGATGAGGAAGAACGTCGGGAACCGTTCGTCTAGGAAGCTCTCTAAAAAGTAAATCGGGACTTTCTGTCACATTTTGTTTTTTTGGTCTTTTAGTAAATGCCATAATTATTATCTCCTCAGCTTTACTAAGCTACTAATTATTTAATTCCAGGACATTAATCACACATTCTAAATAGCAAAAAAATACAAACATATTTCATGAACTATTAACAAGGATTAATCAAAATTCTCAGGAACTAATAGCCCATTCTTATATTTATAACGTTTAATTTCAGCATCCATTGCATCATTAATATTCTCATCGCTCGAAATAGGACTTCCAGAATAAAAATCCCTAATATAATCATAATAATCTTCGACATCTCTTTGACTTATGCCTAAGAATTCAGGTCCTTTAATTCTCTCTGAAACAAATTCTCTCATTGATGGATCAATACTTCCATTATTAGCCAAAATATCTAACTCACGAAGACATGTAGTTCTGGAAGGTGTCCCATATTGATCATTCAGCAGAGTTATTACATGTGAATATTTACCTGATACAATAGGATCAATTATTTCAGATTTGAAATTTGAACGAATTGCTTTTACCTGAATACCAGCAATATTAGTCGTAGGGTTTTCTGTTGCAGGCTCAGGTTGACCTGATATAAGATTGTTACGGATAAAAATAATATCAGATCTACTTTGAGGAGCATACAAATGAGGGTAGAGCGCTTTAGTGGTAATAAACCCTGTACCTATAGCTTTATATTTTTCATAAATATTAGTCATAACCTGCCGTTGCCGACATGAGCACCACGTAAGAGCAGCTCTACCAATATTTTTATTACGATTAAAAAGGCTAACCAAATAGGCTTCAAAAACAAACCCAGCAAACGATTCAAGTGATAATTTAGAGACAAAATAAATATTACCTCTAATTTCTTTAAGATGACCAGTTTCTAATCCATCTGCTATTAATTGGTTCTTATAACGTTCTCTTAGAATTTTTTTACGAATTTCAGGGCTAATTGCAGAATGATTAGGATCTAGAATAGAAAGAGGTATATTGATCAGCGTAATCAACTCCTCGTGGCCAACAACTAAATTGTCACTCATTATCCATATTCCTAAAAAATAAAACACATCACAATTATACACCCAAGAGTAATAAAATTATTTAGATGAAAATCAAAAAACACGAATAAAAATACCATCCTCAACACTGTCGTTCTATTAAATGCAATAGAGTGATCTCCTCCCTGAAAACAGTGCCAGGCTAAACTGAAGTCTCCGGTCTTTCTTCCATCTCACAGAGAGGCACATCGCCATGAAAAAGACCCGCTATACCGAAGAACAGATAGCATTTGCGCTGAAACAGGCCGAAACCGGCACTCGGGTGGAGGAAGTCTGCCGAAAGATGGGCATTTCTGAAGCCACATTTTACAACTGGAAGAAAAAGTTTGGCGGCATGGGCGTGACAGAGCTGCGCCGCCTGCGCCAGCTTGAGGAAGAGAATCAGCGTCTGAAACGTCTGGTGGCCGATTTAAGTCTGGACAAGGAGATGCTGCAGGAAGTTATCAAAAAAAAGTTCTGAGGCCGGCTCAGAAGCGTCAGGCGGTGCATTTTCTGCGGGAGGCTTACCGTATCAGTGTCCGGCGGGGATGCGGACTGCTGATGCAGAGCAGAACCGTTTACCACTGGCAGAGCCGGCGGGATGATCGGGCGATAACCCTGCGTATCCGGGAAATAGCGGAAACCCGGATCCGCTACGGTTGTCCGCGTATTCATATTCAGCTGCGGCGGGAAGGCTGGCCTGTTAACCACAAGAAAACACACCGGATTTACTGTCTGGAAGGCCTCAACCTGCGCAAAAAGCGCCCCCGCAGGCATGTCAGTGCAGCACATCGTCAGCAACGTCCGGTCCTGACCGGTGTCGATCAGTGCTGGAGTATGGATTTCGTGTCGGATAACCTGTTTAACGGACGACGTTTCCGGGCGCTGACTGTAGTGGATAATTTTAGTCGGGAGTGTCTGGCGATCCATGCCGGAAAGTCGCTGAAAGGTGAGGATGTGGTCGGTGTGATGGAAGGGTTACGGGTGCTGGGCAAGCGCCTGCCGGTACGTATTCAGACAGATAACGGCAGCGAGTTTATTTCGAAAAGTCTGGATAAATGGGCGTATGAGCACGGGGTCACAATGGACTTCTCCCGCCCCGGAAAACCAACGGATAACCCGTTTATTGAATCATTTAACGGCAGTCTGCGGGATGAATGCCTGAACATTCACTGGTTTCTCTCACTGGAAGATGCGCAGGACAAACTCGACAACTGGCGCAGGGAATATAATCATGAGAGAACGCATTCATCATTAAATGACATGACTCCGGCTGAATTCATCCGAAGTCTCCGGAAAGACGAAGATCTCTGATTTAGCACTGCACTGATTTTGGGCCAAGGTCAGAAAGACGAAGATCTCTGATTTAGCACTGCACTGATTTTGGGCCAAGGTCACAATCATTCCAATTTTCTGGAATTAGTCTAAAAGAGAATCAGAGCAACTCTTTGCCTATTGGCAGCCTGAAGTCAACTCTGTTGTGAAGATTAACCTCAGAAATGCCCTCAATAAGATTTTCAAGGGAATATTTAACCAGTTCCGCTGGGACAATAATGATACAGCCATTTTTGACTTCAATATCAATAGCATCGCCGATACTGAAGCCAACTTTTTCCATAATTGCTTCTGGTATTTTGAATACCGGGCTATCTCCGCATTTCTCAATAATTATCTGGATCATTAGAGCTCCCCCGCTAGTACCATCATACATCATTTCTATAACTATGATTATATATCAACAGCTTACATTACATTATTTCAAACCATTTAGTAAGTATCATTGCACTAATCAGTATTAGTAAAAATAATTCAACTATCTTTTATTAATAGATAATTGATACATCCCGCTACAGCACATCGTCCGCATCAAATAGTATCTAATTGATTATAAACGATTTTAAGTTAAAAAAGATGAAAAAAGTCAGATGTGCTGTAGTGGGAAAATGATTTTTAATGGAGTGGCTTGCATCCTGTTCGATCACCATTTAACAAATGAAAATTTACACAAACTTACAGAAAGGCTCAAAAATTTGTATACGTAGCGCAGTTGAGGTTAGGATAAGCAAAGCTTCCCGCCTCCGGGTTGCTACTTACCAAAAATACCAAAGCGGGGTGCTACCCCCGCTTTTTTTGTAACTGACACTTATTCAGTAACCGTGACTTTCTGGCCCAGTGACGCGCAGTATGCTGAGTTAGCAATAGAGCTTATGCTATCCCAAAAAAAGCCATAGAACCCGACAATACTGATAAGGATTGAGCCCCCCTGAAAACAGGGCCAGTGCCAACTTCTAATTCATCATGCTTACGGTTTTGCCATGTGCAGGGGGAACATCAGAGTCTGTCAAAGATTGATCCTTTGCGCGGAACAAAGATTTTCTCATACATCCGGGTCGCGTACTCGTCCGTCATACCTGAAACATAGTCGCTAATGACCCGCATTTTTTTATCGTCAGCTTTTTCAGCTTCTCTATACTTCTTGCACGTCTCTGCCGGGAGAAAACGTGTGGGGTCGCTTGCCAGCACATTGAACAGCTCTACAATCAACTTCTGGCCTTTAAACTCCAGTAGCTGCACGTTTTCGTGCCGGATAACCTTGTCCTCAACCAGACTGAAAATGGCCTCACGTAAGGCTTCGACTTCAGCAGGTAGTGCCACTTTATAGCGAAGCATTCCGGACTTGAAATCAGGATGCTGCACCTGAAGCGTGACACTTGTGATCATCAGATGAACCAGCGTTCCGATGCATTCCTTGCGAAGGTAGCTTCTGCCGAACAGCTTATCGGCTACGTCTTCAGCGGTCAGGTCAAACGAGCTACGTTGACATGCTTCAAACAGATGCGACTTGTCACTGAAGTAGTCCATCCACATGCTTTTGTCGATCATTCTCAGTGAGATCGCGTCCTCAAGATCATGGAGTGAGTAGGATATCTCATCCGCTAAGTCCATAATCGTTGTGTCCAGCGCTTTATATTTCGTTTTCCTGTGCTCAACCGGCTCGGTGGTCTTTCTTCCGGATCTGAATAACAGCGCATCATCATGATCAAAAGGTTGGAGTGCGAAGCTGACAGTATCCGCTTCGGAGTCCAGATAGCATTTCGGGGGCTTAAAGCCGGAGGATTTAAACAGCCATTCACGGCTTCCTGACTGTAGCTGGCCGTAGGCGCTCTCGTTGACTACCTCAGAGTAGCTTGCCGGGTATTTCAGCACGCCTAGAATAAGCCTGCGCGTCGGATCCAGCCCGTTGGACTCGGTGTACTTATCCAATTGGGTGAGTATACGCAGCGTCTGTCCGTTACCCTCAAAGCCTCCATAGGCTCTCATGCAGTAGTTAAGCGCAACTTCACCACCATGACCGAAGGGGGGATGGCCGATATCGTGGGCAAGGCAGATAGCCTGCATAAGGCTTGGGTGAGGCAGGAATTCCGCCTCAGTCGCTACCCCAACGGGATAGCGTATATTCAGCTGAGACAGGATGCCGCTGCCAATCTGCGCTACTTCCATAGAGTGAGTCAGCCGTGTGCGGTAGAAGTCGCTCTCGCCCAGCCCCAGCACCTGTGTCTTCGACTGTAATCGCCTGAAGGCGGAAGAGTGGATTAGTCGGGAAAGATCACGTTCGTATTCCGACCTTATTTCATCTGGCCTACGGGTATTGTTCCCCTGACGTTCAGACCAGAGCTGTTCTTTGCTGCGTGTCATACAGGCTCCTGTGGGCAGAATATAGCAATCAGCCTGCTTAAGCGCAGACGTGAGAAATGTAAACCCGGGGCTGAGATTCGTCCCTGTTATTCGGAATGAATCCTCTGTGCCAGCAAACTACCCAGGTTTTATCATCGTTAAAGAGTTCCGGGCGAGTGCTCGTCCGTGCTGCACCCTGGAAGTGAAAATGCATCCGTCGCATCCATCATTGAGCAGAATAAATTATCTATCGCATCTATTCCTGTAACGAGACAATATATTTTTTAAATCATCACGTTGCTATGCGTTAGTGCGAACAGCTATGCAATAGAGTTTACAAAAAACGAACTATCAAGTTATTGATTATGTACCTTGTAGTAAAGGAGCGCGTACACCAATACCGATTGTAATTGACATCATCGTCAGAAATGACGATGATTAGCGCATGAGATATCCCGGTGGTAAAGGCAAGTGCTATCAGAGACTCATCAACCTGATGCCAGTGCACGAGACATATATTGAAACCCACCTTGGTGGAGGAGCTGTGATGCGCAACAAACGGCCAGCAGCCCGTAATATTGGAATCGATATTGACCAACAGGTTATTGATGTATGGCGCGGCGGGGATATTCCCTGCGAACTCATTCAGGATGACGCTATAGCGTATCTCAGTACGTTTCCGTATCAGGGTAGTGAACTGGTTTACGCCGACCCACCCTATGTTCATAGCACGCGTAAACGTAGCAAAATCTATCGTCATGAATATTCAGATGACGATCATCGCCGGTTGCTGCAAGTGCTTGCCAGGTTGCCCTGCATGGTCATGATATCCGGTTACGGAAATCCTATCTATGACGAAATGCTGAGCGGATGGCGCTGCGAGCGATTTAACGCCAAGACTCATACGAGCGTGCGTGAAGAATGCGTATGGATGAACTTTGATGTTCCTGACAGGTTGCATGACGCGCGATACATGGGCAGCAGTTATCGGGAAAGACAGACTCTGGCCCGCAGACGCACTCGGCTTTATGATCGCATAGAACGAATGGAACCCGCAGAGCGCAACGAACTGATCAACTGGCTGAACGCAACTTATGGTCTGGAGACTGTATGACGCAGCGCGGAGCGGTCTTCATTGGACCGACAATTATCAATCTTGACTTTCCAGCTCCGGAACAGGATATCCTGCCGGGAGTTCGGTGGGGAAGAATTGAGGCGTTCCCATCGCCAGCGTACTGGGCCTATCAAATACTCGCCCGTCGTCTGGAAGTCAATGCCGTCAATTACAAGCTTGGGCGAACGCTCAAAGAGGAAGTGGGTGCCTGCCTGCTGGGTGGACACGGCATACCAGCTGCGATAGGCCTTGCCGCATTCAATAAGCTGAAGGATTGCGGTGCGTTTGATGCTCAGCCACCATCTGAAGCCACTCTTTACGAATGGCTATCAGAGCCCATTAAAACTGGTAACAAATCAGTGCGTTACCGCTTTGCTCGGCAAAAATCGCGCTATCTCTCGGTTGCACTAAACAGGCTGGATGTAGAGATGCCGCCGACGGATTCGGGCCGTGCTCTCAGAGACTGGCTGACCTCCATTCCCGGTATTGGTCATAAAACGGCATCATGGATAGCACGTAACTGGCTCTGTGCGGATGATGTCGCTATTCTGGACATTCACATCCTTAGGGCGGGATTACTTGCAGGTTTTTTCCCGGGAGACCTTACTGTTGAACGTGACTACCTGAAGCTGGAACAAATATTTCTGGAGTTCAGTGAAGCTATGGGCGTAAAAGCATCCGAGCTGGATGCGCTTATCTGGTATGAAATGCAGGCCTCTTCCAGTACGGTGTTCAGTCTCATCGAAAACATGCGCGACCAGCCTCTTGCGAAATTGCGCCCTCGTTCATCGCGAGCCAAAAACCGCCAGTCCGGTACCAGCCAGACGACCTTCCAGTTTTAATCCGGAGCACCAGTCATGGCCTGTAATGCCCAGCGGGCAAAAATTGCATTCTAGCGCTTCGGCAACAAGCGCCATCTGCCCAACAAGAACACCAGAATCGCGCCAAACAAGGCTATCAGCATCTGAATATTTTGCTGACGTTTTTCCCGGCTCAGCGATAAGTCTGACAATAATTCCGCTCTGGATATCAATTACCGGCAAAAGCTCATCGCGTATTTCGAATCGGGTCTGCTCAGGGATCCGAAGCGGTGCCAGCGCGTGCATGTCAGGCAGATACAGCTGCCACCCATCCCGTTCAGGGAGGGAAAGAATAATGTGAATAGGATGTATGGCCCCAGCGGAGGGCACGGGGCGTTGAGTTAGTGGAAAGCCATAGCTTGAATGTCCCACAGCCATCACTCTGCCGGTTAGCCATAGCCAGTGAGATAGCTGGGCCTGACTGACGTGGCTGAAGTTTCGCTGTGTTCTACGGGTTTCGATCACATCATTCAATCCGGGAAGCACTGCATTCTCCGAAGGAGGCGGCAGAAAAAACGGATCTCCGGCGGGCCAGTTAACGGGTTGATAACTGAGTGGCTGTTCGCGAGGAACAGGACTAGCGGGAACGGTCCAAGTCATATCCGACATCATCCAGAACCTGAAAATACTTATTGCACCCCCGGCAGTTGCCGCATGGGATGTTTGCCTTATGGCAGCTATGGGCCCAAGCGAGGCCACCTGGCGTAACATCTGAAATTCTGATCAACTCAGAGGTTGATAACGTAATTGCCGGAGCTTCGACAACCATGCCTCCTTCCTGAAACGACATAAGCTCACTGATTCTGCTGATAAAGCCTATGGTACCATCTAGATGCGTTTCATCTGACTTCACTGTGCCGATCCACAGGTGCGTGACGCCAAGCGTTATTGCCTTCATGGCCGCCAGCGAGATGAGCATCTGGTTACGATACGGCCACCAATCGCTCGATGGTGCATTCGGATCCATAGCGGTACCAGCCATATCCCCTGATCCCAGCGAACGGCAGTCAATGCGTATAATGTGATGCTCAATTCCAAGGGCCTCACAGGTGGCAGTGGCAGCTTTAATTTCGGCATTGGCGGCTTGCTGACCGTAGTCGAGTGTCAGTGCTATATCCGGGCGCTTCCACCAGGCAATAGCAATGGAGTCCATTCCGCCAGAAAGTAAAAGTGCGGTTTTCATTTTTGAGCGGCCACCCAGAGCGTTTTATAAATTGCTGTGACGTAATCTTTGCTCAAGATACATCCTGATCCTTCCATCATTTTCTGATCCTCTTCCGATTCGTTCTCGGCATAGAACACCACCGGGGTGCCTAGCGCCCGTGCGTAACCGACTTCATAGATGGTGCCGGAGTCGAGTGCATCACCTATTGCAAAAACGATGTCGGCCTGCCGTATCGCATCAAGATCCTTTTCGACTACTTCTTCTGCGGGTCCGTGTCCAACCATGTGGTAGGGGGAAAAAACGTCCAGCCCAAGATCGCTCAGGTTCCGTCGCGCTTGCTCAACAAGCCAGAGCTGTGCCAAGGTAAAGAAGGGGCCAGCCAGATAGACTTTTCTGTTGCCACCCTCAATGAACGCCTGAGAAAGCTTGATGGGGCTGGGACTGAAAGCAGCCAGCCCTTCTGCTGAAGGAAAAAGTCCGCTTTCGCAGTAGCATGCGGTGGCAAGTGAGGCATAATTCGCAGCATCGTGGGCTGTTTTTTTGTTCAGCATCCACTCACGGGAAAAATAGGCTACGAATGCGTCACCAGATCCAATTTTGTTGACCCGACTTGTCTCATAGGCAGGGATATAGGATATTTTCCCTTTATCGCAGATGAGTGCACCGGCTGGGCCCTGCTTGATAATGATGACTTCGGCATGACCACTTTCGTAGAGAAACTCTGCATGCTCTCTGTCGGATAATTCACTCTGGCCACTAAGGGTCTTCGCCTCATAGCGATTAAGGATCAATGCGAGGTGCTTTGCTCTGGATCCGTTTGCTGTGAATGGCTCCGGATTGGTCACATTCTGGGGATCATATACTGCGTATTCCGCGTCGATTACAGCGGATCCCTCCAGCATTCCATAGCGTAGAATACAGGGCGCTTTCACTGTAATGGCCGGGTAAGGGGTGTCCGGGTAATTGAAAATTCGAGGTTCCGCCAGCCCATGCTCATAATGGAATATGACGGATTCACGTACTTCATTCGTATGAAGCGTGAAGTTTTCAAAACAGGCGCGTTCTCGAAGAACCGAATTGACTACTTCATCAGCGTAGGTGTACAAATCAACGTTTACACCGAGCGTTGCCAGTGCTGATGCCGCCCTTCCCGCTGAACCGTAAACCTGGTGATTTCCTGGATAAAGGATAATTTCATGATAGGCACCGCCTGCAATAGTGATGATCTCCGTACTGACCGTTTTGCTGTTGCTCATATCGCGTACACACTGACCCTGACCTGACCACCGTTAATGGCGGTCACTTTAGCAACATAGGTAGTACCATTACTCATACAGTCACGGAGGCGCTGGATGTAGGGAGAAGCGATACCCCCAGCCTGAATACCGTTGTGCATAGCAACCGTTAGCAGAGTCCCATTTGAATTGATTTGCATAATCCCCATAATCACGCCGATTGACAGCTGCGCTACGACATGCGGATCAGGCGAACTTAACTGAGTATCAATCGTAAGTTTTTCACAGGTCACTTCAAAATCATCCTGACCGAACTGGCCGCCAAAGCTACCCCCACCAGAGCCTGACATAGACACCTCATGTTACAATTATTAATATATTTGATATTTGTATATCAATAAATTTTGTCGGTGTATAGAAAAATTGTTTGCTTTATGTGCAGGTATCAGGTGCTATTTTTTTAGACAACATTAGTCATGATTTGTCTTGATAGTCATCTCGGTAGCGTCAGCCTAAGGTCCTTCGAGCAGACCTCGTCGTGAGGACAGAAAGTGTCCATAATTACGGCACCACCTCAATTAACGTATTGAATAAATTATCTATTACAGATAAAACAATCGTTCTTCGGGATAAAACTTCCGTTACCCTAATTAAACATGTACTTAAACATGTACTCTACCTGGTTGGGCTTTTTCCAGCGAAAAAACGCGGAGTTAGCACACATGAAGCGGAAACACAGAGTATTCACCTCCCTTTCGCGCCGTAAACGCCGCGCTAAAACCCGAGAAATCAAAAACCTTATCCACCGTGAACGGCATCACTGTGGTGGTGTATTCTATGACGAGTGCGATATAGATGAGGCATTTGCATGCGGAAATTGGAAGTGGAGCAACATACTTTTCTTGGGAACCTCATCAGAATCACAGCGGGGACAATGGATAGTTACAGTAGCCATGGGAATACCTCAAATGAGGGCAGGATATCATAAAATCCAACTATTCAGAGGCATCACCGCCTATTGATTAGTAGAACTCATTCTTTTTATAATCTTAATCGCATTCTAATTAACTCCGCAGAAACATTAAGAACCGCGGAGTTAAATTGCGTAAATCATTTCATGCAAAAATAATAAAAACAAAAAAACAAGGCTGTGAGATATATTATACCCTTAACTTTCCCAAGCCCAGATGTAACTTTCTCAATAATACCAGAGGTAACAATACTGTCACATCTCTGATCTATCACTTCTATATTGGAATCGCCATAGAATAGAGGCAGCCAATATTTTTCCATGAATCCACTACCTTCATCAAAATAATGACTATGTCCACCTTTAAAAAATCTATTTACAAACCTTGCATTATTAAGCCCATAGAATCCTACCCTTCCTGCCATACCTGTATTTGGTACAAGCCCTTCAGAAAGAAGAAGAATTCTATCATCACAGCCACAATCGTTTATCAACTTCATATCTGTCAAAGTCATTATCTTATGAAAATCATAGTTTGATGGAAGAACGCTACCAGATAAAACCAGCATCTTGATATTGACTGTAGTTCCTTCGGACAATAATTTGGAGATAGCATTAACAGTAATATATGTCCCAAAGCTATGGCAAAATATAAAAATTTCTTTACCTTGAAGATTTATCCTTTTTAGTTCTTTACTGAATGAATTGACTTTTATCTGTCTTAAGAATGGTATCATAAAAGACAATACAGTAAAGTATCCATATTTGTAGCTTTCAAAACTGACCGTGTCAACATTGGACTCTACAATTTTCTTGAATTTTTGCTGCCACTCACCTCTGGTTCTTATTCCGTGAACGGATAAGCAGGTGACATTTCTTTCAGTAGTATACTTCGATATAAGTTTCGAGTTTTCAAATTTAACAGCTTGTAAAATCTTACCTTTCCAATCTTTTGAGCGAGTAGATGCTTCGATTAATACTTCACAATGAGAATCAAATTGTGTTCTAAAAGACTCAAGATCTTCAAATTGGGCTGTAATACCAACAATTTTACCAGGCTTTTTAATTGTAGGCCTTTTCTTAATATCATTTAATAGGGCAAGGCCAAATTCAGCACATGGTGGCTCATCTCTCTTTGGCAAAACCACATCTAAAATCAAGAAATCGAATCTAATACTTCTCATCAAAGTTTTAGCCGATTGTGTGTTATATGCTGTATAAATATCAGGCTCGCCAATTCCTAGTTCTTCTTGTAAAAGAGCCTTAACTTCTTCACATCTTGCAGCATTATCATCAACTATTAAAATTTTCACTTTTCTAACTCTTTTATTGACTTAACAAGTTCATCACGCCATTCACTTTTAGTATTACTGTAGAGTATGAAACCTAGGCAATTAGAACTGTACTTACACAATAGTTCTGACTTCAAATCATCATAAGAATAAGAGTTAATATTATCACTAAAACTCTTATACTGCGTAATAAAAATAAACTTTGATTTTACATTTCTTTTTCCCATTTTCCGGGCTAACTCTTTCCCTCCAAAAATTCTAAAAACTCCTCCAGGGTCAGAGTCTGTTTTATCAAAAGTAGGCAAGCTCATATCTAATAAAATAACGTCAAAAACATGTTCAGATATAAACTTCCAAGCTGAAGTAAAGGAGTATGATTCAGTCACAATGCAATCATTGAAATCAGATTTGATAACTTCAACAATTCGTTTCCGTTTGTATTCATTATCTTCAACAACAAGTATATCAATACCCATATGTAACCTCTACACAGAACTTATCATTAACAATCATTGGCTGCAAATTATATTTACTTGAAACAGTTTTCAACCCATGAAGTGATTTGTATAACCCTGAACCACCTTCTTTTGTTAGTAAATCATTATTGTCAGCATCTGCTAACTTACTTATCAAAAGATCAATCCCTCCATTCTGCAGATACTGCAACGTGCTATTACTTATCTCATTAAGTATTTTAATGGAAAAACACTTGCTCTCTTCACCAGTAATTTCAACATATATATCTCTATTTTCACTTGAATATTTATATGAGTTATTAAAACAATTAAGGATACAAAACACAAGCGCATATAATTGACCGCCATCAATTTTATGATTCAAGTGCGATTCAACATGAATTTCAATATCACAACTATTAATTTGTTTGAAGCAACGCTCTGCTAATCGAATTAATTTATCTAACTCGATACTTTCGAAATCTACGGATTTTTTAAGGGAAAACCACTCGCATACAGTTCGTATATTCTCTTTAACCTCGGTATTTGCCAATCTGATTTCCTCCAACAAATAATTCATACCGGTTGTACTTTTCGCGGCATTTATATTATCGATAAGGTCAGTAAACAAATCATCCACCTGAGAAGCAAAAACCTCATTTAATTTTGATTTCATAGTATCAAGGCAACTTAGCAGCTTTTCATTAAATAAATGAAACATACTATTTGTAATTTCATCAACACTGACAGAGGCATCTGCCAGATCTCTTATCATATTAAATTCTTCAACAGTAAAGTTGAACACAAAAACTCTATCAGTATCATCACTGTTAAGAGATACTTTCATCCACTGTTCTGCTTTTTCTATAATTTGATTAAAATCCTCACTAAACTTAACTAACAAGGCATCAACTTTATTTAATATTTCTGAACTTATCATTTTATAGTATTCCAACCAATATTGATTGGATTTATATTTACCACTTCCATCTAATTCTGTAAGCAGGTGTCTGTTTTGAGGTCCTGAACAAATTAAATTACCAAAAAAACCATGTCTTATTTCTGAGCTTAAATTTTTATCCAAGCCGACCTCTTTATTATTAAAATATTCAACCAGAAGTATGTTCATCATTCTTGTTAGAATTTCATTTTTGCTGCCTTTAAGTATTGCCATAGATTCAATTTCATATTGTACATTGTCATTAACTTGATCCTCTTCTAAGCTATTTTTATACTTATGAAGTAACGATTCTATATCATTCTTTCTTTTATTTAAAATAGATCTAGTATCAATATATATTTTAGCATCATTAAATTTTGCTGCTTCATTTTCGATGAGAATGTCGTCTACGATCATTTTACATTCACCATCAACATTTGTTTGAGATAAAAAACCTGCGGACACGAGTTTATTTAAAATTTTTATCCTTTCTATTTTCAAATCATTATCATTATCGAAACAACCTAAATAATCCATTACGTCAATTTTAGAAATCTCATTTAAAAGTATTATTTCTTTTTTAGATAATTCACCAGTAACTAATTCACTTGGACGAAAAACATCGCGAGAAATTATATACTCTTCAAAAACCTCATTCAAAACAGAGCTGTTATCCTCTGATGAAAACTTATTATAATAATAGCTGCAAATTACAGAATCAATAGTATATAAGTTATTTTCGCTAACATAACCAACAATATCCTTCAAAGGCAAGCATATATTTGAGTTTGGATTTATAATCAATTCATTTGAAGCGTACTCAATTAACGATTTTTTATCACTGCATCGAATAAAGCATTCAACCATAAGCTCAATTGCATCTTTCTTAATAGGTGCAACCTCATAATAGTCTTTAACTTTATCCAGCATTTTTTCATCATTATTTAAAACAGCAAAAATTGCAGTTCTCTTCCTTATTAAATGTTCGACATTTAAATCCAAGGAGTAGTTTTCATATAGTGAAGGTGATTCATCAAGGTGGCATGCAAGCGGGGTAAGCTGTTTTTCCAGAAACTTTGATTTAAAGATAATTCCATCTTTCTGCTGAGCTGAAAGGAAATACGGTGCAGATTTTAAAACACTTATCATTAAATGATCGGAAACATCTAGCACTGAATATTTTACAATCAACCCAACCTGCTGCATTATCGCCTGATTTGCATCCTTTAGAGAGTATATGCTAATGAGATTATTGATGACTTCATTCAGGAAAATAGGTAGCCCATTTGGTTTCCTATTCGAATGGATGTATGATTTAGCAAAAATATTAATTTTTGTTATAATATCATCAAGACTATTTAGTCTTGTTTCCACTGCATCTATAACATATTCGTAATTTCCCTCGCTATAATTTAATATGATATCATCAGTTATTGGCAAAATACTCTGAGCCGAATTTTCTGAAGAAATTGCAGTTACTATCTCTCGTAAATCACGTAAGTTCAACTCCTTATTCAAGGATACGAACAGATCTCTTAAAGAATTTTTTTCAATCTCACTTAGGCACCCATTACCCATTCCATATACTGTGATTTTTTTTACAGCATTAAATAAATCTATAGTAGGTAATAGTTGCAACCATTTCATACTATGCATTAAATCAACATCGTTGTAGAGTGGATAATGAAGACATGTAAGTGAATAAAATGCAGCTATAATAAAAGCATTTCCATCTATAAACTCTTTATTTGGCCTACGAACCATAGTTTCCATAATAAGACTAGGATCGACGCTTTGAGATTTCCATGCTATTACCCTTGCAATATCCCGTAGAAACTCATCATCTGTCTCACCTTTTATTTTTTCAAGATATTCAGTTATGGCACTATATTCTTTTCTAATTGTGTATATTGCAAACCTGACTTCCATTTCCCAAATGGAAAAGCCTAAATTTTCATTTAACTCGTCCAGTATATTTATTGCTTGATTAAGGTCACCATGGACAAACAACTCTTCCACTTTTTGCTTAGCATCAACATATAATCTGAGACTATCAATTTTACTCAAAAGAATAGCATTATATAATTTTATTATTCGTGCATTACTAACATTATTCGCTGAAACAATAGTTCTAGAAAACGCCTCTTTAATAGATTTAACATTCTGATTTAACGCGTTTGATATTTCTTCATCCCGAAGGATTATATTTATAGCCCTGTTAAAGTCTTCATCATTTGAACGGCAGACAAAATCGCTAAAACAGGCCTTCTTTGCATCAATTTTACTACCTAAAAAGCGGCTTGGGTTCAAGACAGAACTTACAATTTCATGCGTTGGTTTTATTTTAAATCTTTTTTGTTTATTTAACAATTTAGTCACCAATTCGGATTTTTTAATTAGATAATGGTATAAAGCACAATAGTCATTATTCAGAAAAACTGTATCTAGTTTTTTAGCACCGCTAAGTTGAAAAGTTAACGTTTTTCACCATCAGTTCTCTCCCGGTCAATCTTCGTCAACTGCGCATTAAGTTGATGCTCCTTCATTCCATGTTTGTATGCATTGTATTGCCAGATCACAAACTGTTGTTTGTACATCCGGTTCTCTTCCTTCAGCTCTTCGATTTCGTTCTCAAGCTTCACAATCCTAGCGGCTGCAATGTTCAAACTAGCTGGACGCGGATTTTTGGGGCCACGGCCTTTAAGCGCTTCTTTCTTTGTTTGATAGGCAGTCACTATTGCCTCATGTGCATTAAGGGACTGTCTTGACGGCAACTTTCCGACCAATGGTTCTGCCGCCTCACAGATTGCTGACCAGGACAGTTTTGGTTCCTGCCATCCTCGAATTAGATTCACGATGGCGTTAATGTCTCGATTGTCCAGATGCTTAGCCAAGGCCCCCCCCTAACAAAGTTGTCAAATTATCTAACATCACAGCTTCTTCACTTTCTTTGCCTTTTTGCTCGATGGCCTCAATAGAAGTCTTTGCGACAACACGGCGAAGCTGGCTGAAATCATTGCCCAAGAGCTTAATCTGGGTACCATTTTCAATGTTTGGATCTTCTAAAATGGCGACTAGTTCCCGAAGCCTGGTAACGGTCTTCTTATGGTACTGATACCAGCGGTCAGCCCCCATCTCGCCGCTTGCCACAGCCGTTTCAGCAAGCGAAAATAATCGTTCCGACTTCACCAGCCGCTTTTTAATTCGGTCTGATTTTTCTGTATCATCGCCCTTGATACAAACCTGCTCAGTACAGTTGACGCAATCTCGGAACTTCTCACAAGGACTCATGGTGTAATCATGCACACAGTAGCCATACTCCGTCACATGGACTGCGGCATGCTCTAAGGTATTCAACTCCTGCATAGTCACGGGCAGATGCTTTGCCACTTCGCCAACAGGCCCAAATAGCGCTTTTGTGGGATCAAGGCGTTCAGCCATGCCAACCAGTTCGTATTCAGTCATGTGGTTGTAGGTTCGATTCTGCTTCACGTCTGCCCGTCCAGACCACTTGGCAATTTCCAAGTTTGACAGTCCTCCACGCTGGGCAATGGTGTTGAGCAGGTGTCGAGCCTGATGCGAGGTCAATTTGACCCGCTCTCCATTTTCAGTACGATAACCATGGCGATCAAAGATACTGGCATGTTTTCCTTCAATGGCCTCACGAGGCGTAAGATCATTGTTAAAAAAATTATGGGTTGGTTTGTGCAATTCAACCGGCAGGCAGCCTCGGTTTCCATGAAACTGATTAGCATTCAGTGCAAACAAAGCATTACTGTACATAATACCTTTGTCTTTATCGAACCACGGAAAACTATCAGGCAAACGCGCCAAAGTATGCTGCCACAAACTATTTAGCGTGTGCACACCATCTTTTTGGACTAGTCCTCGATTATAAAGAGAAGAATGACATTGCTTTTTGGATTCACAAGCAAGACCGAGAGCTATACAAGACTCCTCCATCGTTAATGGCTTATCATCAGCAACATCAGGACAGTCAATATGACGGTAAAACTTGTTAGGGTTATTCTCAATCCACTTGGCTAGGCTTCGGGCATTCTGTGATAGAGTTTTCACTCTGGCGATGGCAGTTTTGGCTACTTCGACCATAACGCTTGGTATCCACTTTATATCACCCTCGTAACCTTTCCCGGCAAAGAAACGCCAGCCATAACGTTCTATACCTTCGCGATCAGTTTCAAATACCTCGCAATCCGCAGGTAGAGCCAAAACTTCAGTAATGCGTGATGGTGCTGACATCAGCATCGCAAACACCGATGATGTGAATATATCCCTCTCATTAATTGGATTAGTGGCAAAAATTTCGGCCAGCGCATTGAGAGCAATATCACAGGGCAGTTTCTCCTCTCTATTTTTCTTCGCCTCTCTGCCTGTTTTATTCTTATCACTAGCACGCTGAATTGGATTGACCCAATCTTGTATAGCGTTTGGTACAAGCTGGTTTTCAACTACAAACTTAGCCAGCCGCTCAATCTCACGGCCGCAACTATATGCTGAGCCATCTGAGTAGTGCTGCCTTGCCAATTCAGCTGCTTCATCAAGCACAGTAATTGACAGGCCATCAATATTTGCACTCCCGTTTACTTGAAGCAAAGACGCCTCAACCGCTCGGAGGGCCTTACTTTCATTTTTTGTCCCCGTGGGATGATGCCCCTGCTGGTAACGGAAATAAGCTTTAGCGAAATCGATGAACTCTGGATCTTGCATCTCTTGGGGTTTTGGTTTGCGAGTAGTAACGCCCAACTTGGCGAACACAGTTATGTTTGGCCACACAGGAGCATCCCAATTGAGTTCGGATCCGAATACAGTCAGTTGATCTCGGCACTTGGCTATGAATGCTCCAAGGTTTTCTGCTGCCGTCAGAATAGCCTTTGGCTTGAACTGGAAAATCTCAGCCATTGGTAATTAATCCCTCTTTACCAAGCTCTTCACGACGTTTAGCGCAACGCATAATCACATCTGCCACCGCGATGATGCTACGATCAAGCACGGCAGCAATCTGGATGTCGCCAGTTATCTCTTTCACCCGCTCACGCTCATTAAGCAAGCCCTGATAGACATCTTCATGCGGGCCATCCAGCCATGGCTGAAAATGCATGCAGGTGTAGCAAGGAATAGGTACATTGGCGCCACAAAAGCCATGTTCGCCACAAGTTCCAACACCTTGACCTATTTCGGTCCGAATACGGCTGGTTGGGTCGTCACCTCGATGTGCATCCCTCTCTGAATCTACAAGTACCCCGACAAATGCCTGAGCGTATGGCGCCAATTGAAAACCAACCGCCTCATCCAGCATTTTCACATGCTCGGGTATATTCTTGATATAAACACCTGCGTTTTGGGTGTCCGTATGGTCAAGCAGTTCCGCTATTACCAACTCGCCAAAACCTTCACGGGCAGCCCGTGTGCCCGTGGTATACCGAAAGCGGCGAGAATTGATATGCAATAGATCACCAGTACGTTCTGACCGGATATCTGATTCTTCTACGATTAAATGGAGTGTTTTAGTTATCACTGAAGCGGCGATGTGGAGTTTGTCAGTGGCAAGCAGTTGGTAGAATTCATAAGGGGATTGGATGGTCGCTAGCACATCAAGATCAGGAAACAGAGGGATCTGCTGCCGGTCAGCTTCCTGCAATTCAATCCCGAGACGATTCTCAACCAGAGTAACAGCATTCCTTGCCTGAGCACTCAGGACTGCCCATAGTTCGAGAGTCATCGCATAGGGCTTGAAGCTTTCGCGAAAAAAGCTGTTACGTTGCTTGGCTCGCGGCACATTCAACACATAGAAGGGTTCACCCTTTTCATTTTCTCCGCAGAGAATATCAACCACGCGCAGCTGAGAGATCTGGATTGAACGACGCCCTGTATGACTGACGCTAAGAGCCATAGCCAACTCCGCGATGGTAATTAAGCTCTTTTCATAAGCTCGTACAACCGCCTCGTTAAACGCTTGAAGTTCATTATCCGTCAACGGCCCCTTTAGAGGATCCAATCGCTTAACCGCATCCCCCTTACGCCCCCCCTTTAACCTCCATCCCTCCAGCAAACACGCCACGTTCTTGCTAACACCGGGATAGCCCAGCTTGTGCCACTTTCGCAGTAAAACACTAACGCAGGCTAACTCATGCTCATGAGCCGCATCCAAAGAAGACCTATATCCAATCAACATGATATCGTCAATACGAGTAGCTTTAGTTGCACGAATCATGTCTAAGAAACACAGGAAAATATGTCTCGTGTATGCCGCGGACAGGTTCCTGGCATAAAATGACAGGGTATGAAGAAACCCACTCAGAGTCTCAGGATCCAGAAGGTCATGTATCATACCAACCGAAATATTGTTGTTTTTATCTAATCTCCACATAGCTTCATGCAACGTGAAAAAGTATCCATTTGATTTTGCAGGTATTTTCTCGGTAGGCAATGCTGGTAAGATGTTATTCATCATCAATCTTCATGTCCTTTGGTAAGCGAGTGCCATTTCCCTCTTGTAAAGCCAAGGCGGCCTCAAAACCTTTTTGCTGAATGAAACGCTTGTTGTAAGTCGCTGCGGTTCCTGAGCCCGGTTTCCAACCTTGTAAGTACGCACGGATTTGCTCTTGTCGTTCTTCGCTGACTGGCTCATCCATGGCATCCATTCTTTCTGAAAACTTACGATTCCATGTGTGGCGGAGCGAGTGTCCAGTCACTGTGTACAATTGCGGCGATACATCTTTGACCAAGGAAAATATTTTGTGATAACCCGCCTTGGAGATAGGGTTTCCGACAGTTGGCCCACGCTTGTAAGTCACAAACAGGTAGTCATTTTTCTTTGCATTTTGGACTTTGCGGCGATCTTTGGTGATATAACTGTGCAGTTCTTGAGCTAAGGATTCAGCCAACGGTATGAGCCGTTCTCTGGTTTTGGCATTAGGCTCATTGGTTCTAGAATCAGCTCGTTCATCTGCTCGCCTAACGATACGGATCCTGTTAGAGCTAAAATCTATGTCCTGTATTCTGATGTTCAATAATTCACCACCTCGGATGCCCAGATGATACAGAAGCAAGATCATCAGCCGATTGCGGCGCTGCACATCAATTGAAAAAGGATTCCACTCTGAATCGAGCTTGATCGTCTCAAATAGCACATCCAATTGAACGTCACTCAAAGACCTGTCTTGCAATGTACTGTTTCTGCTCTTTTTAGACGGTCGGCGCACCTTTATTTGCGTCGCCATAGTCTTGATCTGTTCGCCAACATCCAGCTCAGGCATCTTTAAGAGATGCATAGCATACCAGCGTAAATAGTTGGCAAACGTTGTTAGGCGGGAATGTTGTGTTCCGTTATCCACGATATTGGCCAACTCATCATCCAGCCAAGGATTGGAGAGCGCCTTTGATGGCATCCTGCCTTGCTTGCGCTGAGCAAAGTCTCGCAGATCGTCCATCTCATGTGGCTTGAAGAAATCTTTGGTCAATAACCGTTCTTCAAGGTTAATGTCACGACTCTCTAGAAAGCGTAACAACAAGACTAGGTTGTTAGCAGCAGCTAGCGTCGTTGAGAAGGCATTGCCTTTATTGCGGATTTGGGTTGTTAAAAACAAAGTTGGGTAATACATGGGAAGGCCAGAAGCACGATCCACTACCATGCAATAGCGCTCGCCACTATCCATGACAAATGTTGTAACTCTGTAGTTCTTTTCCATGCACTCACACCCATAAATAGTACACAATTACAAGGTAGACTATATGTGAAAAATCACCAATTTATACAAGACACTTTTCTTGGCGCTAGAAACGAAAAACCCCTGAATTAACAGGGGTCTATGTTTACATTCTTTACAGATAACTCTAAGGTCATCTTCAGAACGGGATATCGTCGTCGAAGTCCATCGGCGGTTCGTTGGAAGGCGCTGCCGGAGCCTGCTGCTGCGGACGGGACTGCGCGCCGCCGCTGAACTGGTTGCCGCCCTGCGGCTGTTGAGGCTGACCCCAACCGCCCTGCTGCTGTCCGCCGCCTGCCGGTGCGCCGCCGCCCTGACGGCCGCCCAGCATCTGCATGGTGCCGCCAACGTTTACCACCACTTCAGTGGTGTATTTGTCCTGACCGGATTGATCGGTCCACTTGCGGGTACGCAGTTGGCCTTCAATGTACACCTGAGAGCCTTTACGCAGATACTCACCAGCGACTTCAGCCAGTTTGCCGAACAGCACAACGCGGTGCCATTCAGTCTGCTCTTTCATTTCGCCGGTCTGCTTGTCACGCCAGGATTCGGAAGTTGCCAGCGTGAAGTTGGCGACTGCGCCGCCACTTGGCATGTAGCGTACTTCCGGGTCCTGCCCCAGATTACCGACGAGAATCACCTTGTTTACGCCTCTGCTGGCCATGTTCGTGT
>ERZ773269.1276-NODE-1276-length-24571-cov-27.618494_pt1 | contig 24571 bp, 26 predicted proteins | sample MGYA00511958_ERZ773269 | MGnify/ENA primary metagenome ERZ773269 (study PRJEB29015, sample SAMEA2737761) | human gut metagenome | biome: human gut; feature: human-associated habitat; material: faeces | place: China | collected 2012 ... | reverse complement strand
GATTATCCATTAAATCGTAGTATTCACGGCATAGGTTACGGCAGTTTAGAGCAAGATCTGAAGGCATAAGTGAAACCTTTAAATCAGGTTTCAAACCAACCAAAGCAGCTTTTTTAGAATCAAAACGATCATTATGTACTTTTCGTATGTTGATATTTGTGCTATTCTTAGTGATGATAGGATTAATAACCGAGCAGTTAAAACCCTTATCACGAAGATAGCAGAAGAGTGGGTAATGATAAATTCCCGTGGATTCGAGGAAAATGCGACTTTCCAAAGAATACAACTCTTCTGCTTCTTTTATTTTAGAAACAGCGGTTGTAAGGGAATCAATACTGTTATGTAGGATTTTGTAAGGTTTTCCTACGAATTGTTGGTTTGGAAGTGCTATAGACATCCATGAGAAATCAGCACCGACATCAATACCAACAGAGATGAATAGTTCATCAAGATTAAAAATAACTTTGTTTGACATGAGCAATAGCCCCTTTCTGATAGGAATCCATTTCCAATCTGGCAGGTACACAACCTAGCGTGTTATTCGGGTATGGCCTTCAGGCTCCCAACCAGCTAAAACATAAAACCCTGTCGAATGGACTAATTGACTTTATTGCAGGTATCAGTCACAGAAGTGACTTCCCAAGGAGGTGAACATTCTTTGTCCTATCCTAAGAGATAATACCTTATGTTTTATCTGGTGTCTATCAGGAACCGTCAGACATGATAATTATTATGGATAACATCTGATGAAGGAAGAATCCCTTCTTTTGTTATCTGATTTACAGAAACTTATTAACCAAGTAGTCTTGATTGACTACACCATTATTATACTAGGTGGTGTATTTATGGAAAAGCGGAAATTAGTACTTACAATTATTGGAGTTGTTATTTTAGCAATGGTAATCATGGTATATATCTACTTTTTAAAACCCGGCAGGGATGAAAAGAAGAATCAACAAACAATAAACCAGGTACAGACCGTACAGCAGAAGACAGATGAGAAAAAAGAAAATACAGAAAAAAATACATCCGGAGATGAATTGGAAAATGTTACGCCGGGAAGCGACGAATACTATGGATCAGAACCTTTTAAAGAGGCATACCAGCAGATACATGAGCTTTACAAAGAACAGGGATTATCGGAATCAGAGATTGATAAACTGGTGGTACTGGATGTAAAAGATAAAGATTACTTTGAAGGAACACAGGTCACTTATCAGCATGGCGGTGGCTATCTGTTTTGTCGTGACAAAGAAATTATGGGATGGCTGTTCAATCAATAATAACCAGAATAAACCGAAAGGTTAAGACTGAAAAACTTATCGAAACTTCTCAAAGGAATCTATCAGTATTATAGTATGAATGTAAGATGAATGAAAGAAAACAAGGAGGATACGACAATGGAATATATTTCATTAAATAATGGTGTAAAAATGCCAATACTGGGATATGGCGTATATCAGGTAACAAAAGAGGAATGTGAAAGATGTGTGCTTGATGCTTTAAAAGTTGGATACCGGGCGATTGATACAGCACAGAGTTATTTTAATGAGGAAGAGGTTGGGAATGCAATCCAAAAGTCAGGCATTCCAAGAGAAGAAATCTTCCTTACAACAAAGGTGTGGGTTGAACATTATGGATATGAAGAAGCAAAGAAATCAGTTCTTGAATCCATGAAAAAGTTAAAGACAGATTATCTGGATCTGGTATTGCTTCACCAGCCATTTTCAGATGCTTACGGTGCTTACCGTGCATTGGAAGATCTGTACGATGAGGGAAAAATCAGAGCAATCGGAATTTCCAACTTTTATGTAGACAGAATGGTTGATTTTGCATCCTTCAACCGTATTAAACCTATGGTAAATCAGGTGGAAACCCACATCTTCAATCAGCAGAAAGAGATGAAGGAATGGGCAGACAAATATGATATCCGGTTAGAAGCATGGGCACCATTCGGTGAGGGCAGAGGAGGCACCTTTGAGAATCCTGTCATCACAGAGATTGCAGAAAAATATCAGAAGACTCCGGCACAGGTTATGCTTCGCTGGCATATTCAGAGAGGGGTAGTGGTTATTCCGAAATCAACACACATTGAGAGAATGGAAGAAAACTTTAATGTTTTTGATTTCACACTTTCTGATGAAGATATGAAGACTATTGCAGAACTGGACAAGAAGACAAGTTCCTTCTTCTCGCATCAGGATCCGAATATGGTGGAATGGTTCGTGAAGATGGTTGAGGAAAGAAAAAAGAATAATGACAGTTCAAAAGAAAAAAAGAACTGGTAAGCATAAGAGGAAAAATCAATGAAAGTATTACTTGTCAATGGCAGTCCACACAAAAATGGCTGTACTTATACAGCTCTTTGTGAAGTATCCAGTGCATTAAATGAAAATGGTATAAGTACAGATATTTTCTGGATTGGAAATAAGCCGATTTCAGGATGTATTGCCTGCAGAAAATGTCAGGAAAAAAATAAATGCATCCTGGATGATATCGTGAATGAATTTCTGGAAATAGCAGGGGATTATGACGGATTCGTATTTGGAACTCCGGTACACTGGGGTGGTGCAGGCGGTGCAATCACATCCTTTATGGACAGAGTTTTTTATGCCGATTTAAACGGTGGCGGCGACAGATTCCGCCTGAAACCTGCCGCTGTGGTAATTTCAGCAAGAAGGGCCGGAACAACGGCCACATGGGACCAGGTAAATAAATATTTTGGTCTGATGCAGATGCCAATCATTACATCGAGATATTGGAATATGGTACATGGGACGAATCCGGATGAAGTAAAACAGGATCTCGAAGGAATGCAGGTTATGCAGATCCTTGGAAACAATATGGCATATTTCATTAACTGTAAAAATGTTGCGACAAAAATGGGAATTGAAATGCCAAAGGCACCGGATTTTGTATTTACCAATTTCATCCGATAGAAATTAGCGTGACAAACATTTTATACGACAGGAGGTAACCTTAGGATGAAAACAAAGAAAATAGCAGCAGTACTCTTAACATGCATCATGGCAATCGGTTTGATGGCAGGATGTGGAGCAAGCAATACAAACCAGTCTGCTTCTAATAATGACAGCCTTTCTACAAGTACAAACCAGTCTGGAAATGAAGAAGCGGATACAAATTCCGAAAACACTACAGATACAACAGAAAATACATCAACAGGAAATGGAAAAACATTGGTTGTATATTATTCAGCTTCAGGAAATACAAAAGATGTTGCTGAAAAGATAGCAAAAATTACAGAGGCAGATCTGTTTGAAATAGAGCCTGTGGAGCCATATACAGATGATGACCTTGACTGGACAGATGATGACAGCCGGGTGTCAAGAGAACATGATGATGAGAGCTTAAGAGATGTGGAACTGGTGTCTACAACAGTTGATAACTGGGATTCATATGATACGGTATACATTGGCTATCCTATCTGGTGGGGAATTGCAGCATGGCCAGTAGATAACTTTGTAAAAGAGAATGACTTTACAGGAAAAACAGTCATCCCATTCTGTACAGCAGCGACCTCGAGAATCGGTGACAGCGGTAATCTTCTGAAAGAGATGACAGGAACAGGTGACTGGAAAGAAGGGGAACGATTCCATGGTGGAGCGTCTGAATCAGATATCAGTTCATGGATAGACAGTCTTTGATTATAAAAGAATATAAAAATATTTGGAGGAATCGTAACAAAGAGAGACTTCTGTCCGGAGTCTCTTTTTCTTATACTTACAGTAAAGTTTGAAATATAGAAAAGGAAGATAAAGATGGAGATAAACAAATAACCATAAGGTTAAGACTGACAAACAAACAGGAACTTCTGAAAAATATGCAAACTGCTTATAATAAATGTATAAAAAAACAGTGCCAACGGTAGACAGGCAAAAATAAGAATAAGGAGAGATAAGACAATGAGAAAGAATTTTGGAGCAAAACCATTTTTATATCCACAGCCAGTTATGATTCTGGGAACATATGATGAAAATGGAAAGGCAAATGCAATGAACGCCGCATGGGGCGGAATTGTAGGTGCAAATGAGATTATTGTAGACTTGTCTGCCCATAAGACAACCGATAATATTATAATAAATAAAGCCTTTACAGTAGGTGTGGCAGATCTTGAACATCTGGTTGCCTGCGATTATGTGGGAATTGTTTCTGCAAATAAAGAAGCATATAAGATGCAAAAAGCAGGCTTTACTACAACGAAGAGTGAATATGTAAATGCACCAGTCATCAATGAACTTCCATTGACCCTTGAGTGTGAACTTGTAAAAGTTATTGATGAAAGCAAGTATCTTGCAGAAATCAAAAATGTAAGTGCAGATGAGAAATATCTCGGTGATGACGGAGAAATTGATCTTAGTAAATTTACACCAATTACATATGACCCGGTACATCACGGATATTACAGACTTGGAGAACGTGTGGGAAATGCTTTTAAGGATGGAGCAAAGTTAAAATAAGGACAGGTGATTAAAGTGAAAATTGCAAAAGATGTCTGGAGTATAGACGAAGGTGATCTTTCGTATGAAGATGAAGCAATGAGAGCTCATGCTAAAAAGATGATATTCCCGATTGGAGAGCCAAATGATAAATTTGCACAATATTTTACAGGAAAAAGTTTTTTGGCTCCTGTGTCTACGTCACAGGTTGGAATTTTCAATGTGACTTTTGAACCTGGTTGCAGGAATAACTGGCATATTCATCATGCAAAAAGCGGAGGCGGACAGATTCTTATCTGCATTGCAGGACGTGGATATTATCAGGAAGAAGGAAAAGAAGCAGTAGAAATGAAACCTGGAGATTGTGTCAATATTCCGGCAGAAGTAAAACACTGGCATGGAGCAGCACCAGATGAATGGTTTTCACATCTGGCAATTGAAGTACCGGGAGAAGAAACATCATCAGAATGGTGTGAAACAGTAACTGATGAGATATATGAAAAACTGAAATAACTACTTAAGTCCAATGTGAAATTTACTTTTTTATTTAACGGAAGAATATAGATAAGAACTAAGACTTGACAAAATCAAACCAATACTCTGTATTTAGCAGTGGAGATTCTATATCCAAAAACAGAAAACGTGAATGCGCAAATGAAGCTCAAACCCTTGTGGTTTGGGCTTTTTCTAATGTCATTCAGAACTGGATGCGAAACAGAAATACAGTTGAGTTTTTGGCTGTTTGGGAAGAACTTCATAATCCAGATTTTAACCGTGTGCAATTCGAGGCGGTTAGAAGTGAGGCAGGATTAAACAGGTTTGTTATGACGCCAACCAAATGGATTGAACAGACCAATGCTATTGGAATAGTGTCAAAAGCAGGCAGATATGGTGGAGGAACTTATGCACATAGCGATATTGCAATGGCATTTGCTACATGGATTTCTCCTGAATTTCAACTGTATATTATGAAAGATTACTGCAGGTTAAAACAAGATGAAAATAGTCGATTTTCATTGGACTGGAACTTGAACAGAGCTTTATCAAAGGTGAACTACCGTATTCACACGGATGCGGTGAAGGAAAATTTGATTCCACCAGAGCTAACACCAGAACAGATTGCTTATACATATGCCAGTGAAGCAGATCTTTTAAATGTTGCTTTATTTGGTCAGACTGCAAAGCAATGGAAAAATAATAATCCGGGTAAAAAGGGGAATGTGCGTGATGATGCAAATTTAAATCAGTTGTTGGTGTTGGCAAATATGGAAAGTTATAATGCTATTTTAATTGAGCAGGGGAAACCTCAATCAGAAAGACTTATATTGCTTAGAAATTTGGCAATCAGGCAGATGGATACATTAGCCAGTATCAATCTGTCGGCAGTTTCGGCACTTCCTGGAGGTGATATGTAAATTGAAGAAAGAGAAAATCAAAGTATATTTATACACCCGTGTCTCGACAACCATGCAGATAGATGGCTATTCTCTGGATGCACAGAAAACAAAAATGAAAGCGTTCTGCGACTATAATGAATATGAAATTGCCGGTGAGTATGAGGATGCAGGAAAATCCGGCAAATCAATAGAGGGAAGAGTTTCATTTAATCAGATGATGGAGGATATTAAGTCAGGAAAAGATGGAGTATCTTATGTTCTTGTATTTAAACTTTCCAGATTTGGAAGAAATGCGGCAGATGTACTTGCAACATTACAAGTAATGCAGGATTTTGGAGTGAATCTGATTTGTGTGGAGGACGGAATAGATTCATCCAAAGATGCCGGGAAGCTTATGATATCTGTTCTGTCAGCAGTGGCAGAGATTGAACGTGAGAACATTCGTGTTCAGACAATGGAAGGAAGGATGCAGAAAGCCAGGGAAGGTAAATGGAATGGCGGTTTTGCACCGTATGGGTATTCTCTCATTGATGGAAAATTGGAAGTAAATGAAGAAGAGGCAGTGGCTATCAGAATGATATTTGACCAATATGTAAATACGGATTTGGGTGCAAATGGAATTGCAAAGTATCTTGAAAATCATGGAATCCATAAGATAGCCAGACAGAATGGTAAAAATCCGTTATTTGCTGCTGCTCTTATCAGAAGGATTATACAGAATCCGGTTTATAGTGGTAAATCTCTTATGGAAGAAGCAACATATAAAGAAATACAGGAATATGTAAAAAATAAATATGACCTGCATGTAACAAATTTATATATAGCACAAAACTAAAATATCAAATGAATTAGCAAGACATGAAATACCATTGATTGAATTATCAGATCTTCAAAAAGATATATATATATAAAATAAAGTGATTAGAAAGCAACTTATAGAAAATGAAAAAAAGCAGGTAGAATATAACAAGAAAAGAAAATATGTAGAATCCGTTATGAAAAAGTATGTAGATAATGAAGAAGATATGTACCAATATTCTAAAGCAATGACAAAACTTTATGATGGAATGAATAAAAAGTATTAAATAATACACCAAACAAAAAGATTTAGCATGCCAGTGCTTTTTCTGACTCGGTAAATTTTTGTGCTGTAGACTGGGAATTGTACGAAGTACAAGGCGTGTAGCGCAAAATATATGAGGAAAAACAAGCCAATATGTAGTATAATATAAATATATGACAAATAGATGTACAGATTATTGGACAGGTAATTTTATATACTAAAAAGAAATACAAAGGAGAACTTTTTACAATGGCAGATATTAGTAAGATTGAAAAATTTTGGGATGATAATCCTATTGATGTATCAGCAGAAGTTAATTTTATATGGTCTATTGCAAATAAATTAAGAGGGCCATATCAAAGTGATAAATACAAAGATGTAATAATTCCTATGGTAATTATTAGACGTTTTGAATGTGCATTACAGGAAACAAAAGATGCTGTTGTTGCACAATATAAAAAGATGCCAACATATCCTGCAAAGGCTATGTATAAGATTTCTGGCTATCAGTTCTATAATACAAGTGAATTTACATTAGCAGAACTTGTAAATGATGCGGATCATCTTGCATCAAATTTTAAAAGCTATATTAATGGCTTTTCTGCCAACATTCAAGACATTATAAAAAATCTTGAGTTTGATAAACAGATTGATAAGATGGATAAGCATAACAGACTTTTAGCAGTAGTAAAAGCATTTAGTGAAATAGATTTAGATCCAAAAGTCATTGATAATATGAAAATGGGATATATCTTTGAAGAACTTATTAGAAAATTTTCTGAAAATGCCGAAGCTGGTGATCATTACACAGGTAGAGATATTATAAAAGCAATGGTTTCAATTCTACTTGCAGAGGGTTGTGATGATATATTTGATGATGGAAAAATTGTAACAATATTAGATCAAGCCGCTGGAACTGGCGGTATGCTTTCAACTGCAAACAATTATATTAAACGTTTTAATCCGACAGCAGATGTAAGATTATTTTCACAAGAAGTAAATCCAGAGTCTTATGCTATGTGTCTTGCAGAAATGCTTATTCGTGGACAAAATGCGGATAATATCAGATTACAAGACACAATGAAAGCAGATTGCTTTACAGATACAAAGATGAGATTTGTTATAGAAAATCCGCCTTTTGGACAACCATGGGGCGGCAAGGATGCACCAGAAGGTGACGAAGAGGCAGTAAAAGCAGAAGTATTAAAGGGAACATCTGGAAGATTCCCAGCAGGAGCACCAAGTTCTGGAGATATGCAGTTATTGTTTATTCAGTCTGCAATAAATAAGATGGATGATGAATGTGGTAGAGCCGCTATTATTGAAAATGGTTCACCTTTATTTAGTGGTGGTACATCATCTGGTGAATCACAGATCAGAAGATGGTTACTTGAAAATGACTATATAGAAGCAATTATTCAGTTAAGTACAGATATGTTTTACAATACTGGAATTGCTACATATATTTGGGTACTTTCTAAAAATAAAAGAGCAGAAAGAAAAGGCAAAATACAGCTTATTGATGCATCAAGTTTTGCGCATCCATTAAGAAAATCATTAGGTAATAAGCGTAATGAAATAACACCAGAAGATAGAGTTGCAATTACGAAATTGTATGCAGATTTTAAGGAAAATGAATACTGTAAGATTTATGATAATACAGAATTTATTTATCGTGAATATGCAGTAATGCAACCACTTCAAAGAGGCTATGCAATCACAGAAGATAGAATTAATGCAATGCTTTCAAGTGGTGCTTTGTCTGCGCTTTATGATGAAGCAAAGGTTGATGAGCTTGAAAATGCGGATGAATTAACAGGAAAAGACAAAAATAAATTAGATAATTTCAAAAAGAATAAACCTGTATATGATGCTATTGTTGATGCTCTTAATAGTGCTGTATCAGATAAAGTATACAAAAATCCAGAAACATTTACACCAGTAGTAAATGATATTCTTTCTGGAATTATTTCGGATGCAAAAGATCTTAAAAAGATTGCTGATAAAGTCGTAAAAGGTTTATCGGTAATGGATAAGACAGCAGATATTCAGAAAGATAAAAAAGGCAATGTACTCTATGATACAGAAACAAAAGATACAGAAATAGTACCATGGAAAATAAATATTGATGATTATATGGCAAGCGAAGTTTTACCACATGTACCAGATGCGAAAGCATTTTTTGAAGAAGATTTAGGAAAGAAAAATCCTGTAATAAAGACTGGTGCAGAGATACCATTTACAAAATATTTTTATAAATATCAAGCTCCTGTATCAAGTGATGAACTTGCTAAAAGATTCAATGAATTAGAGGCTTCCGTTGATTCAAGAATTAAGAAATTATTCGGAGGTAATTAGTATGGCAGAAATGAAAGATAGTGGTATTCATGCTATCGGAAGAATACCTAAAGAATGGAATGTTGTTAGAACTAAATATTTATCAAATATATCTATTGGTTTAGTTACTACTATGACGGAAAACTATGTAGAAAAAGAAGAAGGAGTTCCATTAATTAGAAATGGAAATATTCGTTGTAATAAAATTGATGTTAATGGAATGGTTTTCTTAGATAAGAGATTTGCTGAAAAGAATAAACACAGACAATTACATACAGGACAGATTGCTACTGTTCATACAGGTGATGTTGGGACATCAATTGTTATTCCAGAAGAATATGATGGGTGTTTAGGCTTTGCGACAATCCAATCGACTCCGTATAAAGGTGTTTCTTCCGAATTTTTATGTTGGTTTTATAATAGCGCAGCTTTTAAAAACCAATGTATTGAATGTAGTACAGGAGATGGACGGCAAAACTTAAATCTCTATGATTTTGTTGACTTGTTTGTTGCTATCCCTAAATATGATTTGCAAAGTAAGATAGCATCATTTCTTGATAAAAAATGTGCAGAAATAGATTCTCTACATACCGATATTGAAAAGCAAATAGAAACACTTGAAGAATACAAAAAATCAATTATCACAGAAGCAGTAACAAAAGGATTAGATCCAGATGTTGAAATGAAGGACAGTGGTATTGAATGGATTGGAAAGATTCCCAAAGACTGGGAAATCCGAAAAGGAAAATATACTCTTCGTTATCTTCAAAAAGAAGTTAAAGAAGATGATGGAGTTATTACTTGTTTTCGTGATGGGGAAGTTACTTTAAGAAGTAATCGGCGTGAAGATGGTTTTACAATGTCTGATAAAGAAATTGGATACCAGGGAATTGACATTGGAGATCTTGTTGTTCATGGTATGGATGGATTTGCAGGTGCTATTGGAATTTCGGATTCAAGAGGAAAAGCATCACCTGTTTTGAACGTATTAGATACTGATGAAAATAAAAAATATTATATGTACTATTTGAGAAGTATGGCATATAGTAATGTTTTTTTAGCAACGGCAACTGGTATTCGAGTTCGTTCATGTGATTTAAGATGGGCAAAAATTGCGGAGCTTCCATTTCCTATGCCATCTCGAAAAGAACAAGATGAAATAGTTTCGTATATTGGTAGAATTTGCAATGGTGCTAATGAAATAATTGCTGATAAAAAGAAACAGTTAGAAACACTTGAACAGTATAAGAAGTCAGTTATATATGAATATGTGACAGGGAAGAAGGAGGTTCAATAATGGCAACATTTGAAGAACAGTTAAATGGTTTATTAGATCGAACTAAAAACATAAAACCACCAATTAATGCGGCAACTATAGGCACTAATATAAATGAATACAATCGTCCAAGTGAAATATGGGTTAATGATGTTGAAATTTTTTATAATCAATACTTACAAGATCATCCGTTGGGAAGTAGAATGAAAATAATTTTATTTCATAGATCATTAGATGCATATAGTCAGTTAATTTCGTGCTTAGAAAGTATAAAAAGTGACCAAGCATTTATAGATAAAATGAATGGAGTATCTATGGAAGTTGCGCCAAAATATAAAACAAAAATGCTACCAGAATATGATGTGTTTATTTCTCATGCTAATGCAGACAAAGAAGCTCTTATAGAAGAATTGTACAATTCGCTTAATAAATTAGGAGTTAAGATATTCTATGATAAAGAAACATTAGAATGGGGCGATAAATTCAAGGATAAGATTCTTGAAGGAACTAAAAAATCAGAATTTGCAATTATTGTTATATCAACAAATTTCTTTGGTAGAGAATGGACAGAAAGAGAACTATCAGAATTTTTGAATAGACAGAATCAGAACGGACAAAAATTGATACTTCCAATTTTACATAATATAACGATTGAACAGTTAAAAGAAAAATACCCATCAATAGCAGATATACAGGCGATTGATTCATCAAAATATACTTGTGATCAAATTGCGTTGTTATTTGCAAGACAGTTTATTAAAAGATTGAAAGCAAATTAGTGGAGGAAGTACAAATGAATGAAATATTGACTGAAAAGCAGTATCAACATTTCATCATGGACTATCTAAAAAATAACAATGGTTATGTTGTAAGAAAAGATAAAGAATATGACCGCTTACATGCAATGGATAGAGAAATGTTATTCAAATTTTTGAATGATACACAACCAGATGAAATGGAAGCATTAAGAAAAATATATAAACATGATTTAGAAGAAACACTTGTAAATTATATCAATGAAGAAATTACAAAGGCACGTAGTAGCTTACTTTATGTTATAAAGCATGGTATAGAAATTTCAAATATAAAACTTGATTTGATGTATACAAAACCTGCAACAGACTTTAACAAAGAACTTGTTGAAAAATATGAAAGAAATGTATTCTCTGTTATGGAGGAAGTCTGGGCATCTGATAAAGAAAGAATAGATCTTGTAATATTTTTAAATGGACTTGCTATTATGACATTTGAATTAAAATGTAATGTAGCAGGACAAAGCTATGAAGATGCTATTTATCAGTACAGAACAGAAAGAAATCCTAAGACAAGACTATTTTTATTCAAGGCTGGTGCATTAGTAAATTTTGCAATGGATTTAGAACAAGTTTATATGACAACCAAACTTGAAAAAGATGCAACATTCTTTTTACCTTTTAATATGGGTAATGGTGAAGGTGTCAATGCAGGTGCAGGAAATCCAATATTTGAAGATAAATATAGTGTTTTCTATATGTGGGAAGATGTACTTACAAAGGATTCTATTCTTGAAATCATAAGCAAATTTATGTTTATTGAAGTGAAAGAAAAAGAAGATGAGGCTACTGGTAAAAAGAAGATAAAAGAAAATATTATTTTCCCTCGATTCCATCAAAGAGATGTATTACACAAGATACTTGCAGATGTATATGAAAATGGTTCTACACAGAATTATTTAATACAACATTCTGCTGGATCTGGAAAAACAAATTCTATTGCTTGGCTTGCTTACCGATTATCTTCACTTCATGATGCGGATAACAAAATTATTTTTGATAATATCATTATTGTTACGGATAGGATAGTTGTAGATAGGCAGTTACAAGCGGCAATTATGGGGATGGAGCATAAATCTGGACTTATAAAAGTTATGGATGAAAAATGTAACTCGTCCGATCTTGCTATTGCGCTTGATGGAAATACAAAGATTATAGCAACAACTATTCAGAAATTTCCATATATTGTAGATGATGTGGCTAATTTGAAAAATAAGAAGTTTGCAGTAATCATAGACGAAGCACATTCATCAACAGCAGGAAAAGATATGGCGGCTGTGACAATGACACTTGGATCTGGTGAAGTAAGTATAGATGAAAGTACAACTGAGGATTTAATTGTAGAAGAAATTGCAAAGCATGGAAAACAAGAAAATGTATCTGTATTTGCATTTACAGCAACACCAAAGCCAACCACAATACAGTTATTTGGTAGGGTAAATAAGAAAGGACAAAGAGAAGCATTTCATATATATTCTATGAAGCAAGCAATAGAAGAAGGCTTTATTCTTGATGTATTACAAAATTATACAACCTATAAGACCTATTACCAGATTAATAAAGAAGTTGCAGAAGATCCAAAGTGTAAGACAAATAGTGCTAAAAGACAGATTGCAAGATTTGTTGAATTGCATGAAACCAATATAGCACAAAGAATAGAAGTTATTGTTGAACATTTCAGAGAAACAGTAATGGATGAGCTTGGTGGAACTGCAAAAGCCATGGTAATAACTAATTCAAGAGAAAGTGCTGTAAAGTATCGTCAAGCATTTGAAGAGTACATAAACAAAAAAGGATATAATGATATTCATGCATTAGTGGCATTTTCTGGCAAAGTGACATTAAAAGATGATGAAAAGGAATATACAGAAGCAGGACTAAACGGATTCAGTGAAGATAAATTACCAACAGAATTTGAAAAGGATGATTATAAGGTATTACTTGTTGCGAATAAGTATCAGACAGGCTTTGATCAACCTAAATTATGTGCAATGTACATTCTTAAAAAATTAAGAGGGGTAAATGCTGTACAGACATTATCAAGACTTAATAGAATCTGTCCACCATACGACAAGAAAACGTTTATACTTGATTTTGTAAATGACTATGAAGATATACAGGCGGCATTTTCAAAATATTACACAACAACACTTTTATCCAATTCAGTTACCCCATCTGCAATTTATGATTTAGAAGCAAAAATAGATGGATATACAGTAATAGATCCATTGGATATAGAAGATGCAAATGAAATTTTATATAAAGATGATATTACAGCAAAGGAAAAGAAACGATTAACATTCTTGTTCCAGAAAGTAAAGAAGAACATAGATAAACTTGATTATGAAGAACAAAAAGAGCTTGTAATAACAATGAGGCGATTTGTGCGTTTCTATGAATTTTTATTACAGGTATCGTGTTTTGAAGATACTGAACTACACAAGAAATATAGATTTATAGCTTTATTACTTGCATATGTAAATATAAAGCACCCAGGCGGTGGATTTAATTTAGATGGAAAGATAACCGCCATGAATTTTGTTCAGAAGAAGAAAGCCGAACATAAATCAAAATTAAAATCTGATCCTGTTACGAAACTTCCGACAGCAGACCATTTTGTGTTATCAGAAGATAAAGAGGAGAAACTATCACAGATAATAGCTGAAATCAACAGTATAGCAGGAAAAGAATATGATAATGATGTAGCAGTAAAAGCAATGCTTCAGATAAAAGACATTATGATGAAATCTGAGAAGCTAAAAACATCAGCAAAGAACAATACAGAAAAAGATTTTGAATTTGCATATTTTGACAACATAGATGATGCATTAATAGAGGGATTGGAGCAGAATCAAGACTTTTTCAGCTTATTACTAAGCAATGATGAAATGAAGAGAAAAGTACTTGGCATTTTCTCGGATGAAATATATAACAGCTTGAAAGAAGCAGAATAGAAAAATGCAGGTTGAAATATACCTGCTTTTTTATACTTGAAATATACCACAATATATAGTATTTTATAAAATAGAGCAACCACAATATGGTGTATAGTTTTAATCTGGAAGCGATAGAAATATTTTTTGTTAGTAAAACATCATAAATAAAAAGTTGTCCTATATGTCACAAAAGAAAGTATTACTATGGAGATATAAACAATGACAGGAGGTAAATTATATGTCAGCAACAACAAGTGAATTATTAGATTCATATACAAAAATGTTGGATAGTGAATTTTATAAAAATCTAAAAGGTATAACAGCAGGAATAGAAGCACTACAAAAATCACTTGTAGGAAGTGATTTACATAAGCAGATGCAAGCATGGCAAACTGTATTAAACGATCCAGAAAGTTCTATTAATAAATCCATGCGTATGTGGTCTGAATTTTCAATAAATATTGATTATGGAAAATTGACTGGATTACAGGCAGGATTACAACAATTAGCTGATCAGATGCCTAAAATAGACATGAGCTCATTTGCAGGCTTGCACTCTCATTTAGGCGAATTATTGAATACAGATAATATAATTAATTCTAAATTTTCAGAGGTTATTGATTATGCATATGAAACAGCAAAAGAAGAAGCTGGAGAGCCAGAAATAAGCAAAGAAGAGTTAGGAAATGTTGTTAGGGAAGAAATAAAAAACGATACTCTTGGTGAGGCAGATATTGAAAATAACAAATTTAAAGAAAAGTTCTATGCAGTTATAAAATTTTTCCTTAAGAATGTATTGCTGCCATTAGCTTTGAGTCTTATATATGATTTAGGCAAAGCACAGCTTGGGAAAGTTATAACATTTTCTGCTGAGGATAATGCACCTGTGATTTATGAAATTCAAAATAAAAATACATACGTAAATATCATAGATAAGACAGATAAAAAATATCGTGTATTTTTTATTGATGATGATGGAAATGTGATTGATGGTTATATGGATAAAGAAAATATAAATATGAATTTTGAAGATGATGAGGACGAACAGTAAAATATAATTTTATATAAATGTTGGATTTTGGTATAATTAATCTATCACAAAAAGAAATGGAGGGCTTTATTTATGCCAAAAGAAAACATATTTTCTGGCAAGTATGAACCAGATAAAGATACTTGCACAGAAGCAAATGAAAGTAATGTTGCCAGATTCAGAACAGCAATGTTAAAGTTAGACAGAATACATAATGATGAAAATGAAAAAGATCTGACTGAAAACATTATGCAGTTATGCTCCAGAAATAATAAGACTGGGGAAAAATTGATTTAAGTGCTGATTATGAATTTGAAGATGCAATGGACTGGCTGGAAAAAGTCTATAATGATGTAGATGCTGATTTAATGATAATGGCAATAGACCAATTAGCAGAAAGATATGGTTATACATCAGATATGGATGAAACTATTGAAATTTAGCAAGAGGATAAGTGGCGTTATTGGGAAAATTTTGAAAGTGTAAATAATAAAAGCATAAGAACATATGGTTCACTTCCAACAGCAAAACGACAGGAAGATTTTAAAACAAGAATAGCTGCAGGATATAGATTATATGCGAACATATGCTGAGTGTTATTACATTGATATATGAAAAAATCAGTAATACGATTCAATCTATAAAAATTTTATCTGAAAATGCGTAAAAGGACAGCTTCGGCTGTCTTTTTTGTTGTCTTATTTCAGCAACAGGTATATACTTAAGTAAGTAGATAGAATAAGAAAATAAAGGAGATGGTAGGTTGAAGAAGAAATATTTGAATACATTTATGACTATAGTTTCAGCAATTTATCTGGTTTTCTTTATAGTAGTTCTAATAAAAAGCAAGATTACAAACAATCAATTTGATTTTTTGGATGCAGATGGTTTGACAATAATTGGTTCGGTTTGTGCATTGGCTGAACTGGTTATATCAAATAGAAATGCTGTTAGTAAAAAAATAAACTCTTGGATTTTTTATAATAAAGAAGTTAATTATCAAATAATGGTAACACTTGAAACATCAACATTAGGTATAAAAGAAATTATAGAGGAATTAGAAAACTGTATTAGTAATTTCTTAAATATTCAAGAGCTGCGCAGAAAACCAAATTCAAAGCTAATGTCCAGCATTTGGAACGTATCTTATGATTCAATTGGTTGCGAGATAAATTGCTCTTTGCATTATTCAAACAGGGAGAATTCTTCTAAGATGTTGGATTTAAAAATATCAGGGCATAGCAAGTATGGGAAAATTAATTCAAGAAAAAAAGACATTCTATATTTGGCATCGTTAGTAAAGATATTAGGTAATTATTATTTTAGCAGTTCCAAGATGAGTCAGAATGTCAAGGTAGAAAAAATAGATATAATTATAAAGAGGGAAGGCAGTCAAATTAGTACATCTAATTTATTTAGTGAAGTAATAAGAGATGTAGAAGATTTTCATATAAAAACCCTTTGTGGAATAAATAAAGATGAAGAAATAATAATCAACGAACAAGAGATAAAGTGGTCGACATTAGACAGTAGAACTTTAATTGATGGATATGAATATTTTACAGATATTTTATGTGAAATTGAATAGGGGGAAGCATATGAGAAAAGTAGTTACAATAAATAAAAAGATAGAATTTGACAGTGAACTTTCAGAGGTTCAGACAAGTGTAACAAGGATATTAATGAATGGTATTAATAATGATGTAGAAACTAAGGTATATCCGCAGCCAGATGAAATTTGTGGATACAAGGTTTTCAATATTAAATTTTATAAGAAATATAATATTGTGGGAATTGTGAATGGTAGTTCATTTGAATCTATATTACGAGAATATACAATTCCTGTATTAGTATCAAACGAGAAAAAATATGTACTGTCTTATTCTACATTTAAAGGAATAATTGCAAGAGCAGCATTTAAGCGGATAAGGAAAGATACAAAAGTAAAGTGTAGTCCAGTGAAAATAGATTTAGTAAATGCATATAATTGTATAACCCAAAACGTAAATAATGTTACGGTATATTCAGGGTGGTTTAGTAAATTGGGTACACAATTACAGAATGCTTTGCTTCAAGGCAATGGTGTAGATGGTGATGCCGATTGGAATAAATATAAAAGAATAAGAGGATCGGAATTAAAAAATATTCAATTTAAATTTGATGATGATAAGTATCCCACAGGTTCCGTAGTAATTTCTCTTAGTTCGAGAGGCTTTATATTTACGAACAGTCGAATAGAAGAAGAGGATTTTTTTGAAATTGTTGAAAAAATAGTTAATGCCTTAGATACTATGAGTATTATTAAAGATGCGGATGAAGAAGATGAAGAAGACGTAGAATTGATTGTTGACGATCAAGCAGATGAAGAAGAATGATAAATGCATAGAGTCAATGAATGGAAATATTTTGTGTGTAGATTTATTTTTCAACATCCAGGAATGACCTTTGCACATTGCAGAGCTTTGTGCATTGGGAATGACAATAGAATGAATATCACAATACCTTGTGATATGAATGATATGAAATGCCTTATGATGCAAATTGCATCATAGGGCATTTTTGTAAATGGGGGTAGGGGTTCCCATTTAAGAAATACGAAACAAATACCTTTGTGAAGTATTTCCCTTTTATGAGATATGCCAGACTTGAAAAGGGCTGGGATGTCCATAAAATCCCCGTAGGGCACTATACTTTGAACGTAGTTCAAAGTATAGTGCAGCAAAGGTTCCTACGGCGGAATAAAATAGCTATAGGAATGAAGCAGGACAAACTTTGCTTGCATAAGCCAGCATTGAGCGTCCTGAGCAATGGATAGCTATTTTATGTAGCGCGCGATAGTTGATTTTGCTGCATTTTTGCTTAAAATAATTTATTTTGGCTATACAGCAATAAAAAAATGAATGACATACATAATTTATGAAATAAAAGAAGATGCGGATGGATGCTGTCAAATAGAAAATATAATCTTATCATTTTGAATTTATAAATCAAAAATTAAAATGGAAACAATGCAATTACAATTAAATTTGAAAAATATTTTGTGGTATAGAAAAAATATTGACTTATAATTGAGCCATTTAAAATGGCTATACAGTAATTTTAAATTATTTTTGTACTTATTTATCTGTGCTGATAATCATATTAATTTTAGTAATGATTAATATAAAATGGAAGAGGTGAAAAATTTATGGTGTTAGACGATTTAAAAAAATTGCCAGATGAACAGGTTATAGAAATAGTTCGTAAAAGATTAATGGAATTGAAGAAAGAAAAATCAGGAACAAGTGCATTTAGAAATGATGAACTTGATATGACATGGTCTGCTGTGACAGATTATTTAAGAGATATTGGGTATAAGATGATTGACCAAAAGACATATGAAATTGCAAGATTTCAAAGAAAGGGAGAAGTAATTATAAGTGCAAAGGAATACGAAAAATTACAAAAGGTAGAAGATATGAATACAGAATTAATTAACAGTAAAAAGATATTAGAAGAAAAAATTGCACAATGTGAAAGCAACGTAGGTTTATCTAAAAGCAATGAAGAAATTTTAGCAGATTATATAGGTGATGAAACAGAATTATTTTATGCCAAAGTACCAGCAAATCTTGCAAATGAATGGAGAACATTTTGCAGCCAGCAAATATATAGTAAAAGATATATGCTTGAATTAGCTTTGTTAAATCTAATAAATGCTCCAAAGAATATACAAGACATATATAATCAGTTATACAAGCAAAAAAAATCAGGTGAAGCAAAGACAATAGCAATATCAATTAATATATCAAAAAATCTAATACAAAAATGGAAGGATTATTGTGAAGATACAATGGTTTTTTCTACATCACAATTAACAACCGTAGCATTGAATAAATATATGGAAATGAAGGTGGAAAAAGAACAATGACAAATTTAGAAGTACAATATACAGCAGAAACATTTAAAGAAGCTGGTGAAATAAGATGTCCTTATATGATAAATATGTATGGAACAATATTTTCAGAATTTGAAGATTATTGTGCTAAACATAATGTTGAATTTTCTGCTGGATTAGAAACAGCAATGATTGAATTTATGAGTAATCATCAATAGAATTTAATATGAATAGTATAAGATCACTACGGTGGTCTTTTTTGACAGATTTTTTAGGTAGAAATTAATTTAAGCACAAAAAAAGCACCACCGAAGTGGTGCCAATCTCCTGAAAGGAGACGTTGTAATGCGACTTACGATAATAATATGCAATATAAATAATAAAATGTAAGAAAAAGCATCACAATATGTGATGCTTAAAAATTTTATAACAAATATTTTACTATGTTTCCATTTACAAACATCAAGAAAGAGACGGTGTGAAATTTTTTCTGTAAATTTAGATCTTCTATGATAATTGATGCGGCTTGACAGCGGTTTCTGCTGTTAAGCCGTTGTTTATTTAATAGCAAAAATAAGCTGGTATGTCAAGAGCGCCCAGAAAATCTGGGCGTATATTTACTCTTGATATTCCAGTTTTTGTTGCTATATCAGCATCCGGTCAGGGTACATGATTTCCAGCTCGCCACGAACTTTTCCCCAGTTCCTGATTGGCATTGTCCACTTTTTTGCGATCTCGAAAGTTCCCAGATATAGGGCTTTCATAAGTGCCTGAGAGCTTGGAAATACACTGCGTTGCTTATTCAATCTACGATAGCAGGAATTCAGCGATTCTATGGCATTCATCATCACGTACAGAAAAGTGTACCGCATCAATAAAAACGATAGGATACACAGTGGACAAAGGACGATTCTGCCATTCCTCGATTCGTGGAAGGAGTTTATCTGTGATATCCGATACCATTCCTTCACTTACTTCAAAGCCGTAAATATCCTCTATGGTTTCTGAAATCTGTCGAGTAGTCATTCCATTTGCATACATTGAGATAATCTTGTCATCAATCGAAGAAATATCTTTTTGACGCTTTGGAAGTATTTGTGGCTCAAAAGAACTCTGGCGATCCTGAGGGACATCTACCTGAAATTCACCATATTTACTGCGGACAGTTTTGGATTTCATACCATTACGGTAGTTAGGCTCACCGGATCTTTCATAACGGTCATAGCCTAGATGATCATCCATTTCCGTTTCAAGCATATCTTGAATTGTTCCGGAAAGCAGATCTTTTAAAGCATCCTGAATATCCTCAGCAGATTGGATATCGTACTCATGAAGCAGACCCTGGATAAGATTTCTTTTTCCTTCGGTCATTGGTTTTGGTTTGTAAACTTCTTTTTTTCTGTTTGCCATAATAAAAGGCCTCCTATGATTTTAATATTTTATCATAGAAGACCTTTATAGTGTTGAATTTACAGAGATTATTTCACGGGCTCATAAGAGCTGTCGCTAATTTGTTCTAACATACCGATACTTTCAATAAAATCCTTCTCAACAGGAGAGAGGGTATCATCCAGTCGATTCTTATATTTATCATATTCTGCATGAGCTTTTTCAATAGCCTACTTATGGCTGATATGTCCGCTACTGGTAAGAATATCACGTCGTGTCATTTTCAGATAATCGTCAATGGTTTCCGTCCAGTCTTTCATATACATTGGTTCTTTGTTAAGGGCGTGTACCTCAGCAATATCAAGGTAGGTGGTGACAATCTTATTGAGAGCGTCAAGCTCCTGTTCAGTAAGATAGTTCTTTGCTACTTCTACATCAGAACGACGGATTTCGTTATGTTCCCACGAGGTAAGCCCCATATTTTCTTTTTCTGCATCGGCACGCTCATAGATTACTTCGGCGGCGGTATGCTTGTGGGCAGCCCAGTGCATTTTGTTTTGCACCTGTTTGAAGAACAGGACAGAGCTTTCAGCATGTGGATCATAATCAATACTGGTTGCATAGATTTCAAGAACATTTCTCCAAAATACTTTTTTCTGAGGAGCGGATGTCTCTGATACGTGCAAGCAATTCGGCAAAGTAATTGCCTCCGCCAAGTCTCTTTAATCGGTCATCATCTAATGCAAATCCCTTTTTCATGTATTCTTTTATGATTCCCATAGCCCAGATACGGAACTGTGTACCACAACGGGATTTCACTCGGTAACCGACAGAGATAATGACGTCAAGGTTGTAGTAATCTACGTTATATTTTTTGCCATCTGTGGCAGTGTATGCAAATGAATCATATGAGCTATAAAGGGTTTTCGAGAATTGACAGAGAATTTGTAGGATAATATAATGTGTATATTCCAGTGGCAAAGGATGAGCAGGTATTACTATAAAAAAAGAAAGCAATAAGAGGAGATTAAGTTGAAAAAGAAAAAAGATGAGATAACTATCCGCTCTAGCGAGGCGGAATACTTAACCTATGTTGCCTCTGTTGGTGATCAGCAGGACAGTGTTGAGATGCGCTATGAGGATGAAAATATATGGCTGACACAGAGAATGATGGCCACATTGTATGATGTTGGTTTACCGACAATAAATGAACATATTAAAAAAATTTATGCAGATAGTGAATTAGAAGAGACGGCAACTATTCGGAATTTCCGAATAGTTCAAACGGAAGGGTCTCGTCAGGTTACACGTGATACCAAGCACTATAACCTTCAAATGATCATTGCTGTAGGTTTTAAGGTCAATTCCGAGCGTGCCGTACAGTTTCGTAAATGGGTAAACCAGATCGCCAAGGACTACACCATCAAAGGCTGGGTGATGGATGATGAACGGCTGAAACGAGGAACCTATCTGACAGAGAAGTATTTCGACGAGCAGTTAGAGCGTATTCCATGTTCCATTCCTCCTATCCTATACACTGATTTTTCTATCCTTATTTAAGATACATATTAAAAAAGCTGTTCAGCTTTTCAAAAGGAATGACATCTAAATTGTCATAAAGATCAACATGGTTCGCTCCCGGAATGATAAGCAGCTCTTTATTATCTCCGGTCATTTTTTCAAAAGCTCCCTCACTGAAGTAACGGGAATGCGCTTTTTCTCCATGTACCAGTAGAACCGCAGACCGAATTTCAGCGGCATACTGCAAAATTGGCATATTCATAAAGGACAGAGGAGAGGTCACATTCCATCCGTTGTTGGAATTAAGAGAACGAGGATGATAACCACGCTCGGTTTTATAGTAAGCATAATAATCTTTTACAAACTGTGGGGCATTGTCCGGCAAAGGATCGATGACACCGCCTGCAAGGGCATAACTGCCATTTTTATAATCCTCAGTACGCTGGGTATTCATTGCCAGTTTTTTGGCGAAACGAGCCTCGGGTGTGTTTTCATTGTCAAAATAACTGTTGGCATTTACACGGGTCATATCGTACATGGTCATTGCCGCAGTTGCTTTGATACGGGTGTCCTGTGCAGCAGCGTTGATTGCCATACCGCCCCAGCCGCAGATACCGATGATACCAATTCTGTCTGTGTCAACATTCTCCTGTACGGACAAAAAATCCACAGCCGCACAGAAATCTTCCGTATTGATGTCCGGAGAAGCCACATAACGAGGACTACCACCGCTTTCGCCTGTAAAGGACGGGTCAAAAGCAACGGTCAAAAATCCGTACTCTGCCATTTTTTGAGCATATAGACCGGAGGATTGCTCCTTGACCGCACCGAACGGACCGCTGACGGCAATAGCGGGAAGCTTGCCCACCACACTTTTTGGCGTGTACATATCCGCCGCCAGTGTGATGCCGTAGCGGTTATGGAAAGTCACTTTTTTGTGATCCACCTTGTCGCTTTTCGGGAACACCTTGTCCCATTCTTGTGTTAAATTTAATTTTTCCATGATGGTAATATCTCCTTAGTTCTCGTCTAAAATTTCAATTTTATCAAGCCAGTCTGTAACTGCTGTTAATGCTTCATCCTGCGAATTTTGTGCCACAGAACCTCTTATTTCTAATCCATCCAAAACATCTGCACCTGTGCAGATTTCAGCAATGCTGCTGTCGGTGGAAGAAAGACCACTGCCTTCGTGGGTACAGAACGGAATGATTGTCTTTCCCGAAAAATCATAACTCTCAAGAAATGTGTAGACTGCCATCGGCATGTCGCTCCACCAAATCGGGTAACCGAGAAAGATAACATCATAATCTTCCATGCTTTCCACGGTAGCTGACAGTTCGGGACGAGCATCTTCTTCCTGCTCCTGCCTTGCGGTTTCTGTACAAGCTTCGTATTCATCGGGATATGGCACAACGGTGCTGATTTCGAATAGGTCAGCATCGACCTGTTCTGCAATCATATCTGCTATTATGTGAGTGTTTCCTTTTTCAATATGCCCGACACCATAATTTTCACCAGTGCGGGAAAAGTATGCTACTAGAACTTTCATAGTCTCTGTATCTCCATTCTCATCTTGTTGTGTGCTGCTACTTTCTTCTTTTGCGGCATTACTTTCTTCTGAAACGGTATACCCGGTAGTTTCTGTTGTTTCGGCATTTTGACTGCTATTGCAGGCAGATAAGGCAAAACACATGAAAAGTATGAGTAACAACGATATAACTTTTTTCATAATCCATGTTAGCCATTGCAATCTTTCTGTATAACTGCTATACTAATGATAAAACCTAAACCTAACTTTAGGTCAAGAGGTTTGCAAAATAAATTTGTTAACTTTTTGTGGAGGCATACATGTATACGATTGGACAGGTTTCGGAAATGTTTGGACTTCCGATTTCAACTTTGCGCTATTATGACAAGCAGGGGCTTTTTCCGGGAATGGAAAGAATTTCCGGCATCCGTAAATTCAGTGAGAAAGAGATTGAAACATTACGTGTAATTGAGTGCCTGAAACGCTCCGGTCTGGAAATCAAGGATATTAAACAGTTTATGGACTGGTGTGTGGAGGGAGCAGCTACTTATCCTCAACGAAAAGAACTGTTTGAGAAGCAAAAGAAAACAGTGGAAGCTGAAATTGAACATTTAAGTCGTGTGTTGGATATGATTAAATTCAAGCGCTGGTATTATGAACAAGCCATGCAGGATGGCAACGAAGATCGGGTACATAGTATGATACCGGATAAGTTGCCGGAGGATATTCAAAAGATGTACGATCACGCACATAAAGAATAAAGAAATGCTGCATATTTGCCCTTTAGAGACAAATATACGGCATTAGTAGTATTCAAATGGAATGAAGGTTTAGTTTGTGGGTATAGAAAAAGCACCGTCCAAATAAACCTTGAACGATGCTCTGATAGTTAGCGGATTGTTGCTCAATCTTCTATCTCTTTATATTTTGTTTTATTGCAGTGGTCAC
>ERZ773269.1275-NODE-1275-length-24575-cov-13.114437_pt1 | contig 24575 bp, 28 predicted proteins | sample MGYA00511958_ERZ773269 | MGnify/ENA primary metagenome ERZ773269 (study PRJEB29015, sample SAMEA2737761) | human gut metagenome | biome: human gut; feature: human-associated habitat; material: faeces | place: China | collected 2012 ... | reverse complement strand
AATCAAGTTAGAGATGAGTGATGACCCCCCTTGAGAAATAAAGGGCAAAGGAATACCTGTCAAAGGAAGAATTCCCACTGCTGCCCCAATATTTTCAAAAATATGGAAGACAATCATCATGATAAAGCCTGTCGAAATAAAGGTATAGAAACGGTTGTTAGATTTGAACGTCACTCGCAGCATGCGGTAAATGAGGAAGAGATAGGTTAGAAGAACCAATCCACCACCTACCAAACCAAAATCTTCCGCAATGACTGTGAAAATCATATCACTCTCACGAACCGGTACGTTCAACTCCAGATGATTAAAGCCTTTACCATAGATTCCTCCAGTACCAATCGAAATCATCCCTTGTGTCTGTTGAAAGGCGATACCATCTGCATAAGTGAAAGGATCCAACCAAGCTGAGATACGGTTAATCTGGTAGGTTTGCACCCCCATCTTGAGCATGGCTTCCTTACCCCAATCTGTGGTAAATATCATTACAAACAAGGCTAACCCTGTTGCAAAAGCTAGAACTACCGGCAAGATAATACGCCAGGATATCCCCGAAACCACTACTATACCGGCTAAGATAGCCAGAAAGACTAAGGCAGTCCCCATATCTCCTTGAAGAACCAGTAAACCTAACACAGGGAGTGTGACTGCAACATATTGGAAGAGCAATAACCAGTCATCCTGAAGGTTGGTCACTTCCTTACCTTGCTTAGCCCAAACACCTATTCTCGATAGAAAAAGGATGTAGGATATCTTCATGAATTCAGATGGTTGGAAAAGGGTGACTGATCCAATGCTTACCCAGTTTTTAGCTCCCGTCGAGGCTACCAAAGCAGGGGAATAGAAAACGAGAGGTAGAACCATAAGCCCCAGACCGAAAATATAGAGCCAGGGGGTTACCTTCCAAAGAAACTCTGTATTAAATAACATGACAACAAAAGCAAGTACTGAACCTAGAAAAATCCATAGTACTTGCTGAGACATGACTTGCACAAGATTCTTTGGGTAATCAAAATTTGTCGCGATAAATATCGAAACCAGACCAACCAGTAGCAATATGAGAACTGGCAGGAGAATCGAGTAATCTATCCGACTTTCAATAGTATTTTTTGACTTAGCCATGTGTACTCCAAAATAAAGATTTAGCAAGAGTTATTATACCACTTTTTCGGCCAGATAAATGGCCTGAATGTATAAAAAGTTGTTAATTTTTTAACGAAAAAAGCAACCACAAATTACTTGATCATTGAAGTATACCCATTGCCCTGCAGGAATTCGGATCCAACGATTAATAGCCTTGTCACAAGGTAACCCTTATCGTTTCTGTAAAACAAAAAGGTATTTCCAACTGATTTTCGGAGATGTTTTTGTGTATTTTGAAGTTTGCGTTTTCACTTAGTTGAAACCCACATCTAATACCCTAGTATGGCATGCTAGATTACAGAGGAAGAGAACAGCTAAGCTAGAAAGCGTTGAGATATTAGTAGTATTTTTCTTCATCGGATTTCTCTATCAAAAACCTGAAGCGTCACTTCATGTTTTTATTCTTAGTATCAATCGGTTGAGATAATCCTTAATAATCCGTTACTTCTTTTCGGTCATGGACATTGCTTTGCTTGCCCTGACGTGCTTTAAGAACGGCTTCAGGGCTAACCCCTGTTTCAACGAGCATGACTGCTAGGTGATAGAGGACGTCTGCTGTCTCGTTGGCAATTTCTTCTTTATCAGCATTTTTAGCTCCGATCACAACTTCTGTTGCTTCTTCGCCAACCTTTTTAAGAATCTTGTCTAGGCCCTTGTCAAAAAGGTAATTGGTATAAGAGCCTTCTTTGGGATTTTTTTTACGATCTAAAGCTTCCTTATAAAGTGTTTCTAACATATCTACTCCTATCTGTCTTGTCTGTCATCATATATATCCGTAAAGAAACAGCTGTAGGCTCCTGTATGACAGGCTGCCCCTTCTTGTTCCACAGCGATAAGCAAGGTGTCCTGATCACAATCTGTCTTGATGCTTTTGACATGTTGGAAATGACCAGATGTGGCTCCCTTATGCCAAAGCTCATTTCTAGAACGGCTCCAGTAATGCATTTGTTTGGTCTCAAGGGTCAACTGATAGGACTCCTCATTCATATAGGCCAACATGAGCACCTGTCCTATCTTGTAATCGGTTACAATAACTGGCACCAGTCCTCCTTGTTTGTCAAAATCAAGTTTAACCTCTGTCATCGTCTCACCTCAATTCCTGCATTTGCCAAGACTTGTTTGGTTTCGCCTATATTTACCTCACCAAAGTGGAAGATAGAGGCTGCCAGTGCACCAGTCGCTGTTGTCTTTTCAAAGACCTCTACAATGTCCTCAATATTTCCCGCACCACCAGAAGCGATGATCGGAACATCAACGACTTCCGCCACACGATTTAGCATTTCCAAATCAAAACCAGATTTGGTTCCGTCCTTGTCCATACTGGTCAAGAGAATTTCTCCAGCTCCCAAGGCGACAACTTCTTGCACCCATTGGATGAGATCCCTACCTGTATCCTTACGGCCTCCCGCCACAAAGACATGCCAGCTCCCATCAGCCATTTTTTTCGCATCAATCGCAGCCACTACACACTGATTCCCAAATTTTTGAGCACAATCAGCGATTAGTTGTGGATTGGCAAGGGCTGAGGAATTGACGGCAACCTTGTCAGCACCGGCTTTGAGCATCTTGTTCATGTCTTCAACTGAACGGATACCACCACCAACCGTGAAGGGGATAAAGACCTGATCGGCAACACGACGCACCATATCAACCGTTGTTTCACGATTATCTGAAGTAGCTGTGATGTCCAAGAAAACAAGTTCGTCACAGCCAGCCTCATAGTAAGCACGCGCAGAATCAACAGGGTCTCCAACATCTGTCAGATTCACAAAATTAACCCCCTTGACGACACGGCCATCCTTGACATCCAAACAGGGAATAATACGTTTCTTAAGCATATTAACCTCCGAAAGCCTTGAGCTGGTCTAATGTGATATTGCCGTTATAGTAGGCTTTGCCGACAATGGTTCCTGCCACACCAATCTCTTCTAGGTGATCTAAGTCAGCTACTTCTGCAATTCCACCTGAAGCAATGACTTTGGCGGTTGTGAGTTCAGATACCAAACGTTTGTAGTGATCAAGATTGGGTCCTGTCAGTGTGCCATCTCGATCAACATCTGTATAGACAAAGAGGGTTACGCCCATCTTTTCCATTTCCTTGGCCAAGGTGATATAGTCCACATTGCTTGTTTCCAACCAACCTTCGGTAGCGACAAACCCTGCCTTGGCATCAATACCTACGACAATTTTATCGGCACCAAATTCCTCTAAAGCTGCTCGAACGAAGTCAGGATTTTTAACGGCCATTGAACCGATAATGATACGGTCGATGCCAACTTCCAAATAGTCACGAATCTGCTCCAAGGTACGGATACCGCCACCAACTTCGATGCCAAGTCCAGAAACCTTCTTGACCTCTGCAATCAAGTCACGGTTAGTGGCACGACCATCTAGGGCACCGTCCAAGTCGACGACATGAATAAATTGAATGCCCGCATCCTTAAAGATCTTTGCCTGCTCAATAACATCTGGATTGACAACGGTTTGTTGGTTGAAATCTCCTTTAAAGAGACGAACAGCCTGTCCATCCTTAATATCAATTGCTGGTAGAATTTGCATCTCCCCTACCATCCTTTCTAACTAAAAAGTCTTTGTTCTCACTAGCTTCTAGGCTTTACATAACCCTGCAAACTTTTCAAGAATACCTAAGCCAATATCCCCTGATTTTTCAGGATGAAATTGAGCCCCATAAACATTGTCTTTATGAATCATGGCTGGCACTTCAATACTATAATCTGCGGTAACATCAATGTATTGGCTAGGGACATCTGTGAAATAACTGTGAACGAAGTAGACAGCTTGGCCATCTAAACCATCTGTCAAAGGGCTGGCTTGCTTAACAGCCAAATCATTCCACCCCATATGTGGGACAGGTTGCTCCTTGCTGGCTGGAATAGGACGGCAGATACCAGGAATAAAGCCAAGACCATCTGTTTCTTCATGTTCCAGTCCTTTTTCTGTTAAAATCTGCATGCCTAAACAAATTCCTAAAAGGGGAACTCCCTGTGCGACTGCCTCTTTGATAACAGCTACCAAGCCTCTTCGCTCCAACTCTGCCATAGCCGTTGGATAAGCACCTACACCAGGTAAAATCAAACCATCCGCAGCTAGGATTTTTTCTTTATCGGCAGACAATTCTGCAGTCACTCCGATTTTTTCAAGGGCACGCAGAACATTTGCGGTATTCCCCGCATCGTAATCAATGACGATAATCATAGCATCCCCTTTGTCGAGTTTACGCCGTGAATGTCAGGATTGATTGTGATGGCTTCACGCAAGGCACGTCCTGTTGCCTTGAAAAGACTTTCTGACTTGTGGTGATTATTTTTTCCGTGGAGAATCTTGAGGTGGAGATTCATCTGAACATTGAAGGCCAAGGCTTGGAAAAATTCTTCTACCAGTTCTGTATCAAAATTACCCAATTTTGGATTATCAAAACTAGCATCAAAGACCAAGAAGCTACGTCCAGACAAATCTAAACTTGCCATTCCGAGGGTTTCATCCATAGGTACAAAAGCCGTTCCATAACGGTTGATTCCTGCTTTATCGCCCAAGGCCTCTTTAAGAGCTTGACCAAGGACAATACCGACATCTTCAACAGTGTGGTGACTATCAACCCAAAGGTCGCCATCAGCCTTAACCACCAAAGACATACGGCCGTGGCGGGCAAACAAGGTCAACATGTGGTCAAAAAATCCGACACCTGTTTGAATATCTACTGGTTCTTGAGCATCCAAATTGAGGCTTAACTTAATTTTGGTTTCAAAGGTATTACGTTCAATTTCTGCTTGTCTCATAACTTCTTCCTCTATTCTCTCAATTATTGTCGTTTCTGACTTCAATTGCCTTGGCGTGGGCCTGCAAGCCTTCCGCATAAGCCAAGGTTGTGATATCGTGCTGAGCCTTATTAACTGCTGCCTTATCGTATTGCGTATATTGGATACGTTTGACAAAATCGTGCACGCCTAAAGCTGATGAAAAGCGGCTAGTCGCTGTCGTTGGAAGAACGTGGTTGGCACCTGCATAGTAGTCGCCAATTGGTTCGCTGGTAAAGTGACCAAGAAAGACGGAACCAGCATTTTCCACTTTTTCCAAGTAATCATAAGCATTGTCCATAGCAATTTCCAAATGTTCTGGCGCAACCAAGTTCATGAGTTCGAACATGGCATCTGTATCATTGGCAATAATAATACGGCCGTTATTTTCGACAGATGGACGAGCAATCGCCTCACGTGGCAAAAGCTTGAGTTGACGTTCAATCTCACTTTCAACCGCATCAGCCAAGGCTTCAGAATCTGTGACCAAAATGGCGCGTGCGCGTGTATCGTGCTCTGCTTGAGACAAGAGGTCAGCTGCCACATAGGTTGGATTGGCACTACTATCAGCAATGACACCAATTTCTGATGGCCCTGCAATCATATCAATACCGACAATACCGTAAACTTGTTTCTTGGCAGTCGCCACGAAAATATTACCAGGACCTGTAATCTTGTCCACCTTTGGAATTGTTTCTGTACCAAAGGCCAAAGCCGCAACCCCTTGAGCTCCACCGACTTGGTAAATGCTATCCACACCAGCCAATTTTGCAGCGACCAGAATCGCAGGAACAAAGTGTTCTTGAGGCGGCGTAATCATAATAATCTCTTTAACCCCAGCAATTTTAGCAGGAATAACATTCATAAGAACTGATGACGGATAAGCCGCAGTTCCTCCAGGCACATAAACACCCACACGATTGATGGGACGAATCAATTGACCACGAATAACACCCTCACTTGGTTGGTCCTCAAAACCAGTCTCCAACTGATGTTTGTGATAAGATTCAATGTTTTCTTTAGCATTAACTAGGGCTTGGTAAACCTCTGGATCAATCTCTTTAAAGGCTTGATCAATCAAGTCCTGTCCAACTTCAAAATCAGTCAAGTCAACCTTATCAAATTTAGCTGAATAGTCACGAAGGGCCTCGTCTCCACGTTTTTTAACGTCTTCAATAATGGCTTGAACCGTGCTTTCAACGTCTCTATTTTCTTTTGACAGTTCCAATTGCTCCTGATAAAGAAGCTCCGCAATTTCTTTATTTGTTCCAGTTAATCGTTTCATTCGAACGGTACCTCCTCGTTCCCTACAAGTGATTCAATCTTACAAATGAATGGTAGAACTTCCTTGTTATTTTTCAAAGAAGCCTTATTAACAATCATGCGTGCTGAAATCCTGCAAATATCTTCATAAACTTTTAAGCCATTAGCAACAAGGGTATTCCCTGTTTCCACAATATCGACAATGGCATCCGCTAGACCAATAACAGGGGCAATCTCAACGCTCCCTTGAATCGAAATAATCTCGACATCCTCACCCTTTTGATTAAAATAATCAGTTGCAATGGTTGGATACTTGGTCGCAATACGTTTACGTTTATGGTCATCAGGATTATAGTCTTCTGTTGAGGCTACGGAGAATTTACAAAGGCCAAAATTAAGGTCTAACATTTCCAAATAGCCTGTCGGATGTTCAACCAAAACATCCTTTCCGACAATCCCAATATCTGCGACACCATGTCGAACATAGGTGGTCACATCTGGAGCTTTGACCAAGAGAAAACGGAAACGTTTATCAGGACTCTCAAAAATCAAATTACGGCCCTTATCAGCCATGAAAGACATATCAAAGCCAGCTTTTTCCAGTAATTTAACCGTATCTTTCTCAATACGTCCCTTGGTCAAGGCAATTGTGATTTGAGTGCTAGTCATCCAAGTCACCTCCAAATTCCACATCATCATGCACTGCTTGATAAACCGAATCGACATCAATGGCCCAACCAACCGCTGTTAACTCGGTAGCACCAAAGCGTTCAAACAGTTTATCGTAACGGCCACCTGATACAAAAGCATCTGGCACCTTATCACCAAAGACCTTAAACATCATGCCTGTGTAGTAAGGCACTGCTGGCAATTGAGCCAAATCAAGCGTCGTCTCTGGGAGACTATCTGCTAGGCGATTGGTTAAGACTTCCAAACTATCCAAGGCTGTCAAAAAGGCTTCACTATCTGTCAACTGTCTAGCCTTGGTCAAAACAGCCTTTGTCTCACCAAAGAGGAATGGCAACTGTTCCAAGACCTTGTCATATTGACTTGGATTTTCTTTGGTGAATTCTTTGAGACCTGTGATTGACTTATCACGGATATAGGCTGCCAACTCTGCTTCTTTTACAGCTGGAAGGTCTAATTCTTCAAAAATGAGTTGCAAGAGGCGAGCATGTGAAAACTCAAACTTGTAATTTTTGACACCGGCAGCATCCAGAGCCTCTTTAGCAGAGATCACAGCTTCTTCCATGGCCTGGTGAACGGGAAATCCTATAATTTCAATACCAGCCTGCGTATGCTCATTTGAGAGGCCACGCATCTCCTCATTGTAGTTAAAGACTTTTCCAGAATAAGAAAATTTAATCGGTGTATGAACTTGTGTCGAAGCAATCACGCGTCCAATTTGGCTGGTAATATCAGGACGTAAACTAACAAGATCTCCATTTTTATCAAAGAAATTGTAGTTACCATTGTCCACAACATCGCTAAAGACTTCGAAATGCTCCAAGGTTGGTGTCTCAATTCGAAGGAAACCCTTTGTCATCAACAAGTCACAGATACGATGCTCAATCTGATACATGGTACGGGCACGTTTGAAAAGTTTATCGTGCATTCCTAAGGCTAATGTCGTTTTTTTCATGCTTGTAACTCCTGTATTGTCATTAGTACGCGCTCCATCTCATCCTGAGTTCCAATCGAGATGCGTAGTCTGTCTGAAATACGCTCCACTTTTGGAAAATAACGGACATAAATTTTCTTACTTTGGAGATAGTCAAACAATTGCCCTGCTGTCACTCCGTGCGGTTTGACCAAAACAAAATTGGTTTTTGAAGGAAGCACATCAAAGCCGATAGCCTTCAATTCTTGACTAAACCAGTCACGTGTGGCCATAATCTTAGCGCAACTATCCTCATAATAATCCCAAGACTTAACGGCTGCAGTCGCCAAAACTTCTGCGATGCTATCCACATTATAGGGATTGACCGAATTCTTGACGGCATTGATCACAGCCATTAGCTTTGGACTTCCGATGCCATAACCGACACGCAAGCCTGCAAGTGAGGCGTCCTTAGAAAAGGTCCTTGTGATAAACACATTGTCATACTTTTCTAGAAGAGGTAAGGCAGTCTCCCCACCAAAGTTAATATAGGCTTCATCAATAATCACAACTACTGACTGATTGACCTTTACGATTTCTTCAATTTGATCGAGAGGTTTATAAATACCTGTTGGCGCATTTGGGTTAGTAAGGACAATCCCACCATTTTCAACCAGGTAATCTTGAGTATCAATCTCAAATGAAGAGTTCAAGGGCACTTCTCTAAATGGGATGCGATACAAATCTGCCCATACCTTGTAAAAACCATAGGTCAAATCTGGAAACAAAACTTCTTCCTCGCTATTAAAGAAAGCTAGAAAAGCCATTGATAAAATATCGTCTGACCCATTTCCAATAATCACTTGATTGGCAGGAACACCCAACTGTTCAGATAAGGCCTGACGTAAAGCCGCTTGATCCAAAGTCGAATACTTGCGTAACTGATGGGCATCAAAGGATGCTAAAGCTTGATGGACTGCTGGACTTGGTCCATAGGCATTTTCATTAGTATTCAACTTAATGATATTTTTCTCAGCAGGCTGACTACCTGCCACATAGGGTTCAATCTTTCGTAATCCTTTGATTTCCATAGTTTATCCTTTCTGTTCAACTCCAACCAAGTGTACGGCTAGCTACAAATGCTAAAAGCAAGTGTAACAAAAAACGCCCTCGCAAAAACAACTTTTGCAAGGACGTTGGCACGTGGTTCCACCTTAATTCGAACAGGGGTCACCCCCTCTTCCTCATGAAGTCACAAAGACGCACTTGTAACTCCCAGTCTCTAACGGAACCACCCGTCGTACACTACTGTCATCCAGAGTTCGCATACGCTCTCAAGAATGTGTCGTCTTTGATCTCATGCGTTCTCAGCTTCCCGCATTCTCTGTGAAACGATCTGACTTTTTCTATCAACGATTTCGATTTTAATTTATTTTACATGAAAATTCATAACAATGCAAGCCTTTTTTGTATATTTTTGTAAAAAGTTGAAAATCATGTATATTTAATAGCAGAAACAAGCCTTTCGGGACTTTTCTTAGATGATGACGGACGCGGGTGAAATGATTCGGTGGATAATTCTAGCCATCCAAAAGTTCCATGCCTAAGTTTTGAACCTCATGTCTCAAAAATCCCTAGCGCCGGAAACACGATAGATTCAGGCACTTCCATCACTATAGACAGTCTCGTTCTATCTAAATTCCTACCACAAAAAAATCAGGCTCAGTTATTTTTTATGAAAATATCTTTAGGGTAATTCCCCATTTTAAAAAATTTCTTCATTTTATGATTTGTATATTTATCCTAAATATTTTTTCAAAGCAAGACAAAAAGCCTGAAGCACAGCTCCAAGCTCTTATGGTTAAGCTAATTTTCTAGGTCTGATAAATCCTGTCATAATACTCAAACAAAGTAGCCCCGCAGCAACATACCAATAAGGCATATCCACGCTAGTCGTACGACCTGAAACCTCAACGATTCCCTTAACCAAGCAGGCACTAGCAACAACTGCAATAGACGAATTAAAGAGAAGTTTTGAAAGACGTGTTTTCACCCAAGACATTCCCACTCCTGTTAGCAGATAGATAAGTGCTCCAGCCAATGGGGCAAAAAACATCATACGCATAAACATGGACGATTCCCCATAAGAAAAGCGTTCATAGACAAAGGTAAATAGAAGGCTGAAAATAGTTAAAGCAATGTAAGTGAAAAAGTGTTTGCTGGCTGATTTTTTAGTAACCGATGTAAACAATATCGCTCACCGCCCTTTCTGAAATTTTGTTTCCGTTTGTGGTTGGCTTGTTAATGACTTGACCATTGAAGTACATAGTAGATGAGCCACCACCGTCAAGGTTATAAGCTGTCGTCACGCCATAGGATTTCATCAACTCTGCCATTTCATAGAGGGTCAACCCTGACGATTCACTGGTACGACCATCAGAGACAATGACAATATAGTGCACACTGCCATCACTCTCTTCGATGACTCCGATGGCTGTACGTGGATTGTCAGCCATGGCTTGACCAACCTCTTCATTTTCCGATACAGCTATCTTGCCATTTTCAACCAAGGTTGGACCAAAGGCAAAGGTATTCACCACACCTGAATCGACCAATTTTTGAGCTGTTGTATCGCTCTCGTTAAAGGTCTTGAAGCTACCATCTGAGTACACTGCAAGGTCCTCGTAGTCACTGTTTCGATTGGTATCACGATAAACTTGACCATTTTTTATCACATAACCTGACTGGTTAGCTCCATAATAGTCACCATTGATGGCAAAGATTGCATTATTCTGCTGGGCAATACTTGAAGTAGTGTCGGTGATGTTGGTCCCATAGGTATTTTGTGCCAAAGCCGTTTTAAGGTAATCTGCACTCGAAAGCTTGATATCTGCCACATAGTATGTGGTATCATTGGTTTTACCCGTCGTGATTTTGATATCCATATTGTCATCTTTATAAGTCGTATCCGTCTTAGTTACCTTCCCAGTGCTGGTAGATGCTGTCGACGAAGCTGTGCTTAAGCTAGTTGTATTAGCCGAAACCGTTGAGACTGCTGAGGGAATGACAAAGACCTTTAAGAGAGAGTAGACATTTGCCCCCATCAGAAAAAGGGTAAAGAGTAAGGCATAGGCATTCCTTTTCAAAAATTTCATAGAAGACCTCCAATTTTAAAAGATAAGATCGAAACCATAAGTTCCTTTTGATTGAAATTAGCATAATAAAAAAAGCTTAAAATCTTCTATAAATCCTATAACAACGCCTTTCCTTTAAGTTTTCCTTAAAAAAGACAGTCTCAACTGAAGCTGTCTACATTAGATAATCATATCTTCTGTAATGTCAAATTCTCTCAAGATCTCCTGAATCTTATCAAAGTTCAGACGGAAATGCTCTAATTTATGTCCATCAGACCCAATAGAATACTTGCGACATCCCAAATCCTTAACAAGGCCTAGCGCATAACGATATAGGTCTTCGTGATGATAGAGATACATGCTCTTTGCATTCAGCTCAAAAGCCAAATCATTAGCCATCATTTTCTGGAAAATACGTTTAAGCTGATTCTCATAGGCTTTTAGCTCATCAACAGTCACATCAAAAAGGCGGAAACCATAGTCAAAGTGGGCCAGAACATCTGCGTCCACACGACCAATGGCATACTCCAACTTGTCCAGATATTCTTGAATAATGCTAGCCTTGTACATATCAGCTACCTCATCATCAAGGTAATCATTAACCCCATTATGGTGAATAGAAAGCAGTTTGAGATCATAGTCCTTACCATCCAAAAAGTCTAAAATATCGCTTTCTCTAGGCTTGTAATAACCAATCTCGATGCCTCGTTTAATACGATTGCCATACTTGAGATTGAGATTTTCAATCTCATGACTATATGCCTCGTACTCTGGCACATCGTCCTGTTTCGTATAAGGATTAGAGAGATCATAATGCTCAGTCGTTACAATCTCGCCATCAAAATGTGTCAAATAATCAGTAAAATCCGCATCCGAATCATAGGAATGATGAGTATGCAAATGGTTATCACGAATAGACATAATTACTCCTTATTTTTTAAAAATTTTCTTACCTGCTTATGGGCTAGCCAGGTCAAACTCACCATCAACCCCTCATAAATAATAAAGAAAATCACAAAACATTGAAGGAAATACTCTTCTGGCAAAACATTAATAATCGGGTCCAACATTGGATTAAAGAGCCAACTGCTATCTCCAGGAAAGAGAGCCTCATGAAAGAGAATGAAGAACTGATCAAATCCTAGGAAAAGTCCCACTACTCCAATAAGGATTGGTAAAACAGCTAGACTCAGATAAAGTCTACGATAGAGACCAAAAGTCCCCTTCTTCACATTTCGCCAAATAAAGCCCACAGCTGGATAAACCAGTAGGACAATAAGGACCTGAACCAGATGAAAGAGCCACTTGACATCATGAAAATGCTTAAGACCACTCTCTGACGACGGAAAATCAGGCATGGCCAGATGATTTACCCAAGGAAAAGTCAGGTACTGCATGAGGACATTGAAATTATGCCAAAGCTCCGTCTTTCCGATAATGACATAGTCCAAAAGACGCATCCAATCAACATCAAAATAATAGAAGCCCCATGCTAGGTAAATCGTAACTAGAATAGACAAGGCTAGGAGCCAAATGGGAGTCAACACTGCTTCAATCTTAGTTCGCATCAAAATCCCACTCCGCTAGACTAGCAAGTACATGGTCTGGTTTTACTGGTAAATCCGCAACCTCTTCCGCCTTGGTGAAACCAGTCGTCACAAGAAGTGTTGGAAAGTCATTTTTAATGCCAGCTGTAATATCTGTCAAGTAATTATCACCAACCACAATAGTTTGGCTACGTTTTGTTCCAAGGATTTCAAGAGCCTTGTTCATGATAATAGCTTTAGGCTTACCAATAATGATTGGGGTCACACGTGTAGCCGCCTCAATAAGGGCCAAGAGCGAACCAGCACCTGGAAGCAGACCGCGTTCTGTTGGGATATTCAAATCTGGGTTTGTCCCAATAAACACAGCCCCTTTATGGATAGCAAGGGTTGCTTTAACCAGCATTTCATAAGTGACTTCACGGTCCAATCCCACTACCACATAAGCAGGATTTTCCTCATCTACCGTATAACCCGCATCCGCAATAGCAGATTTAAGCCCAGTTTCACCAATAACATAAACTGTCTTACCGCAGTTCATATCATTCATGTAGTCAACTGTCGCCAGGGTTGCTGTATAAATAGTTTCAAGAGGCGTTTCCAACTCGCACTGATTACGCAAAAGCTCTTGGACCATTTCTGGTGTACGCATACTGTTATTAGTCACAAAAAGATAGGGAATTTGACGCTTCTGCAACTCCTTAACAAAGGCCTCCCCTTCAGGAATACGGTCCTTACCCTTGTAAATGGTCCCATCTAAATCAATCAAATAACCTTTATATGTCATCTTACTTGTCTCCTATTTCTTTCCATTGAATAATGGCTTGGGCATGAACATTACCATCAACACAAATCTGGTGTTGACTGCTCAAACTGTCTTGGTCAAACTCGTAACCTGAATAAATTTCTGACCCATGATGAATTTCTTTAACGTACTTGAGGTCAATACGGGCTGGTGTGTACTTGGTCAAAAAATCCAAATCGAAAACATCCAACATCCACTCCAAGTACTTGCTATTATTAACGTGGCCATTCATGTCTAGGTCAAAATAACGCACACGATAAAGCGTCTCAATTGGATTTTCCAAAACCTTGTAGCGAGGACCCCGAAGTAACTTTTTAGTTTTTTCAGCCCCATAAGGTGCTACCACCTCATCTGGCACTTCGGCTACCTTACGCGTTTCATAATCCATAAGGGCAAAAGTAGTCTTAAAGAGCATGATTTGTTGACCAGTTTCATCTGTGATGTAAAAATTACGGTAACAGAAAATCTTATTATAGGAAATAGCTTCCGTTGTAATGGTTACTTTTTCATTGTAGCGAGGCAGGCGGTCAATTTCGATAGCATAATCCGTCACAATCCAAACCAGACCATATTGATCAAAAACTGCGTCGTCCGCATTCCCAAGAGACTCAGACTGCATGGCTGATACTTGCAAGGAAAATGCCAACAAATGTGGTAATTTCACCTGATGTGTAATATCCGTCTCATAAAACGGAATCTGATAAGGAATACTAAATTTTAATCCCATCTAATCCTCCAAGATAAATTGTTCAGCGACACTATCACCCAAAAAGAGTCCTCGTTTGGTCATACGAACAACTTCTGGATCCTTGACCAAGAGCCCATCTTCCTGTAGTTTTTTTACAATGTCTCCATAAGTATCCGCGAATGACAAGCCAAACTTCTCTTCAAAACGTTTAATAGATACACCTGATTTTTTACGCAAACCAAGGAAGAACTCCTCCTCCATCATCTCCGACTTAGTCAGATGCTCCTCGTGAAGTCTAGCATGACCATCCTCAGCTATAGCCTTAAGGTAATGCTGGATAGGTCCTCTATTGCGATAACGAACACCATTGACATAACCAGAGGCTCCAGCACCCACACCATAATACTCATCATTATTCCAGTACATGAGATTGTGACGACTCTCCATCCCAGGTTTGGTAAAGTTGGAAATCTCATAATGCTCAAAACCATTTTTTTCCAACTCTTGGATAATATAGTCAAACATCTCTGCTTCCAAGTCCTCAGTTGGTAGATTAAGCTTACCTCGACGCATCTTATTCATAAAGACCGTGTGATGTTCCAATATCAAGCTATAGAGACTTAGGTGTGGAATATCCAGTTCCAGTGCCTTTCTCACATTTTCCTTGACCTGATCCATGGTTTGACCAGGCAGAGCATAAATGAGGTCAATGGAAATATTATGGAAACCAGCAGACTTTAAGCTATCAATGCTTTCATAAATCTGTGCTTGATTATGACTGCGACCAATTTGACGCAAGTGCTTGTCATCAAAAGTCTGAACCCCTAAAGAAACGCGATTAACAGCAGATTTTTTGAGCACTTCAATCTTATCAACCGTCAAATCCCCGGGATTAGCCTCAATAGTAAACTCCTCCAGCTTAGACAGATCCAAGTTCTTCTGAAGATTGCTCAAAAGGTAATCCAATTGCTCTGCAGAAATAGCCGTTGGGGTCCCCCCACCAATATAAAGGGTACGAAGCTCCTTGATATTTAAAAGCTCCCACTCACGAATCAAAGCACTCAGGTAGTCATCAACGGGCTGATTTTTAATAAAGACCTTGGAAAAGTCACAATAATAACAAATTTGTGTGCAAAATGGAATGTGCACATAGGCTGACGTTGGTTTTGTTTGCATGTAACTATTCTACCATTTTTTAAGCAGAAATGAGACTTCGAATGATAAGAGTTTGAGCCAAAAAAGAAGCCATCTCTCCAGATAGCTTCTTTACTTTATTTTGTTAATGAGAATGGGAAAGCATTGTAGTTGCTATAATCAAAGGTTGGTCCCAAATCAGAGATAAATTGAACTGGCGTATAAGTTCCATTTTTAAGAATAAAGCCAGGCTTAGCTTGGAAACCAGCTCCCCCTAGGCCTGTAATACCTGGAAGCAAGGTAGAAAAATCGCCACCCTCCCAAACATAGAGATTTCCAGAAATTTGAACAGCTTTTGCAGTTGTAGAGCTTTGACGATAGGGTTCGTAATCAACATTGAAATTTGCCTTTGAAGTGATGTTTCCTTCAGCATCAACTGTAAAACTAATGTCTGTTGCTTGAGGACTCGTACCTGTCCAAGTTCCAACCAAACCTGCTGGGACAGGAGCGTCACTTTGGGTATCAGCTGTGGCTTGACTAGACTTGTTTGACTCAGAAGCAACACTGCTACTTGTTCCTGCTTGACCATCAGTTCCAGCTGTGGCTTGACTTTTTGAAGAGCTAGCTTTAGGAGCGCTCGCTTCTTCTTGGCCTTGAAAATCCTTTGAAGCCGAAGCTTCTGTCTTAGCCTTTTTAGCAGACTGCTTCTCAGATGTTTGTGTTTTAGCAGATGACTTCACTACTTTAGAAGTTGACGTTGTCGATGATGCTACAGTGTCTTTTTCTGACTTAGAGCCACATCCACCAAGAGCTGTAGAAACAGCTACAGACAACAAAACAAGTGAGCAAACACGAATAACTTTTCTTTTCATTTTCATAAACCTCTTTTCTATATGCCTATTATATCTATTTTGTTACAAAAATCAAGTATTTTGTGTAATTTTTGTAACATTTATGTAATTAATTGTATCGCTGTCATAAGTTAATATATTCTTTTAACCAAAAAAGCCCATCACTCCCACAGGAATGATAGACTTTTGACTATTATTTAAGTACTCCTTATCTTATCTGATATTAGCGGGTACCTTCTCTTTCAAGATAACCTGAATAGGGATGATCGTAGCCATCTTCCAAGACAATAATACGCTTACCACCATTCACAACTAGAAAATAGTATAAACCTTTCTCGTCATGGTAGATATCATTAACACTCTTACCTTGGTAACCATGTGACTTAAGAGACTTCTGTATTCTAGCAAACTCTTTTTGCACCTTACCATTATCTACTTTACCAGTTTTGTCCACCAGATATTCTTTCAAAGGTTTAGCAATTAAGATAGATGAATCATCTGATTCAGTAGTAATAACACCATTTTCAGAGATAGTTACTTTTCTTTCTGATTCATCTTCATAATTAAATGTCTTCCATTTTCCAACAAAACTTTGGGAACCCCTGCCTTATGAAAAAGATAGCTCTTTTTTAAATCTTTGTTTTTGGATCCGTAGTGGGCTAGTTCTGATGAGCTTAAACCTAGAACAAAGTTTGTCCCATCCTTCCGAATCAGATTATAGTAGCCAGAATCTTCCGTCGTTACCAGTATGACCTCTTTTGTTTATAATTGATATTTCTTGTCAAAACCAGCAATAATTTTAGTTTTGAATCACTGAGTTTCTCTAAGTTTTCTTCAAACTTCTGTCTAGCTTTCTTACCAGTAGAGATTTCTTTGATTTCTTCTTCCGTATAGCCTGCAACGAGTTTTGACTTCTTCCCATTTAAATCATAAACAAGCCCATCATTATTACCATTTACCCACACCCCCCCTAAGTTTGTTCCTTTAGAAGAAAACAAAAAGAATCCAAGACTTGTTGCTACGACAAGAAATAAAGCAATGGTAAAACCTATAAAAGTCTTCTTACCAAACTTTTTCTGTTTAACAAAGACAAGCTGCTGTGCAGAGGAGTAATTGACCAGTCATCTGATTTGGTAAAAATATGGCTTCTTCAGTCCCAGATTTACTATTGCTAGAAAAAGTAGCTTGCTTTTCTTCCATGACAAATTCACCTTTTAAAAGGGCCTGCTGACACTCTTGAATAGTGGACTTACGATTATTAATCGCTTCAAAATATTCAATCCATTCTTTTCTATGCATCATCTCTCCTCACAATTCTTAATAGAAAAATCTATCACTAGCTTATAAGTGATAGATTTTCCAATTATTTAAGCACTTCTTGTGTCTTAGCGTAGTTAGCTTCAACAGCTTCTTTTTCAGCTTTCCACCAGTCTTGGTGATCGGTGTACCACTTGATTGTTTCTTCCAAACCTGATTCAAAGTTTGTGAATTGTGGTTCCCAACCAAGTTCTTCACGCAATTTTGTTGAGTCAATAGCGTAACGTAAATCGTGACCAGCACGGTCTGTGACACGGTCGTAAGCATCTTTTGGTTGACCCATTTTTTTAAGGATGAGTTCAAGAACTTCCTTGTTATTCTTTTCACCATCAGCACCAATCAAGTAAGTTTCACCGATACGTCCCTTAGTAAGAATGGCCCAAACACCAGTTGAGTGGTCATTAGTGTGAATCCAGTCACGAACGTTTTTACCTTCACCATAAAGTTTTGGCTTAATTCCTGACAAGATATTGGTGATTTGACGTGGAATGAATTTTTCGATGTGTTGGTATGGTCCATAGTTATTTGAGCAGTTTGAAATAGTTGCCTTAACACCAAATGAACGCACCCATGCTTTAACGATAAGGTCTGAAGCAGCCTTAGTTGATGAGTATGGTGATGATGGGTTGTATTTTGTTTCTGCTGTGAATTTTTCACCAGGACCTTCACCGTGTCCAGGGAGATCTTCGCGCAATGGAAGGTCACCATAAACTTCGTCTGTTGACACGTGGTGGAAACGAATATCGTATTTACGAGCAGCTTCCAAGAGTGTGTAAGTACCAATAAAGTTTGTGTAGATAAATGGCGATGGGTCGTTCAATGAATTATCATTATGGCTTTCAGCTGCATAGTGAACGATTGCATCAGCCTTAGCAGCCAATTTATCAACCAATTCAGCATCAGCAATATCACCAACAACCAATTCAACACGATCACCAAGGATTTCTTCAATGTTGGCACGGTTACCAGCGTAAGTGAGTTTGTCAAGGACAGTCACATGTACGTCTGGATGGTTGTTGTAGACATAGTGTACGAAGTTTGAACCGATGAAACCTGCGCCACCAGTTACGATGATATTTTTATATTCAGTCATTTTTTCTCCAAAAAATATTGTTTTTTCTTAATCGTTCCTTTCGCTAGTGAGAGACGCCAGCAACCCTTCGATTTCATGGCTAAATCCGAAGCCGAAGTCTCTGAATTTCCCTACAAGATTCCTTGAGGAAATCTTGTTTTCACTAGGGTAGGAACAATCTTATAATGCTCCTTGCAGTCGAGGTACTGCTGTGCAAAGCTCGTTTTTACAAATCTTCTGCTTTTAGTGGTTTGACGTCTTTGAGCAATGGGTGATTTTTATCTGCTTCTGAGACTTCTGCTTCTTCCAAGTTTTCCCACTTGATATCAAGGCTTGGGTCTGCGTAGTTGACAAAGGCGTATTTTGGTTTGAGTTCAAGTGCCCAGTAATCGTTCACAAGATAGCTGTATGCAACCTTATCAGACAAAACTTGAAAACCATTGGCAACACCGCGAGGAACGAAGATCCCTTTTGAAGCATCAATAACTGTTTGGTAAGTCTTCCCAAACGTTTCGCCTTCACGGAGGTCAACCCATGTTCCAAGAACCTTTCCTTCATCTGCTACTGAGATGTATTTATCCCAAGGCTCGGCGTGCAAGCCACGCAAAACATTCTTACGTGAGAAAGAAACGTTATTTTGCAATTTTCCTTCTGCAAAGAATGATTCTGGAAAACCAAGTGGCAACATCTTTTCCTTTTGGAAGTTTTCCTTGAACCATCCACGGTTATCTCCATGAACAGGAATATCAAATTCAAGCAGACCTGGGATAGCTTCAATCTTACGTGCAGCTAGTTCTTTTCCAAAAAATTGTTCAGTCATTATGCTTCTCCAATCAAACGGAGCAAATATTGTCCGTATTCATTCTTTTTAAGCGGTTGTGCCAATTCGAGGACCTGTTCCTTAGTGATGTAACCCATACGATAGGCAATTTCCTCAAGGTTAGCCACTTGGACATTTTGCAAACGTTGAACTGTTTCAATATACTGAGCAGCTTGCAAGAGACTCTCGTGAGTACCTGTATCCAACCAAGCAAAGCCACGTCCCATCAGCTCAACAGAAAGATCTCCACGATCTAAGTAAGCCTTGTTAACATCAGTAATTTCAAGTTCTCCACGAGAGCTTGGTTTGATATTTTTAGCAATTTCCACGACATCATTGTCATAGAAATAAAGGCCTGTTACAGCAAAATTTGATTTTGGATGTTCTGGTTTTTCCTCGATTGAGATGGCATTCATATTGTCGTCAAACTCAACCACACCAAAACGTTCTGGGTCCTTAACTTGGTAGCCAAAGACTGTGGCTCCTTTTTCCTTAGCTTCAGCACGTTGAAGCATGGCAGAAAGACCATTGCCATGGAAAATGTTGTCCCCTAGCACAAGAGCAACACTGTCATCACCGATGAAGTCTTCACCAATGATAAAGGCTTGAGCCAAGCCATCTGGACTTGGTTGTACAGCGTAGGAAAGGGAAATACCAAACTCTGAACCATCGCCAAGGAGCTCTTCAAAACGTGGAAGGTCCTGTGGTGTTGAGATGATGAGGATTTCCTTGATTCCAGCCAACATTAGAGTTGAGAGTGGGTAGTAAATCATTGGTTTATCGTAAATCGGCATCAGTTGTTTAGATGCAGCACGTGTCAGTGGATACAAACGTGTCCCTGAACCGCCTGCAAGAATAATACCTTTCATAAGAAGGCTCCTTTTTTCTCTAATATATTACCTATATTTTAGCATTTTTCAGCCCTCTTGTCACGGTAAACCCTATGTTCTTAAGCTTTCATTAAGAAAATCACAAGTGTCCATTTTCTTAATCAAATGAAATAAGAATTTCGAATGAAATCCTTTTCTTGCACTATTACTCTTGGGAATAGTGATTGCCATCCTTTTCTTAAATTTTAATATGTTGAGGGGCTTTACAACTATTGATCTTTCTTCTTAACGTACTGAGTCACTGGATAACCTGCACTGTCCAAGCTACCAGAGCGGTTCATGACCAAATCAACTAGATTTTTTCCAATAAGTGGACCAGTTGTAAGTCCTGAGGAACCTAGACCTGAAGCAACGAAGACATTTTTAAGCTCTGGAACTTCTCCAAAGAAAGGCGAAAAGTCACTGGTATATGCTCTAGTTCCCACACGTTCAGAGAAGGACTTAGCAGTACTTAAGTCAGGGAAATAGGTCTTAGCCTCCTCCTCCAAACCTTCCAGAATAGCTTCATCAACCGTTAAATCAAAGCCTTTGTCATTTTCGTGACTGGCCCCTACCGAAATCTTTCCACCAGCAAAGGGAATGACATCTAATTCACCCTCTGGCATCAGAACTGGTAATTTACCAGTATCCATGCCCTCAAAGAAATAATCTCGTAATTGACCCTTTTGGGGGCGAACATCCACCTCAAAACCAAGGGGTTCAAGCGTTTTACCTAGCCAGGCACCACAAGCAAGAATGACCTTATCGAAAGTTTGCCCATTAATCTCGTAGGTGCCATTATCAAGAGAAGAGAGTGTAACTGGCCCCTCTACCTTTTCAAAACCAGAGGCATTAATCAAAGTTGCTGTCAATTCTGCCCCTTCGACTCTGGCTCCTCCTGAGGCATAGAGATAACGGTCAAATCCAGTGAATTCAGGGAGGTTGTCAGCATTTTTTATAGAGAGTTCACCAATAATAGGTGACTCTTCTAGCCTAGTCTCAGCATGCTGATACAGACCGTCCAATTTACTATCGTCTTTCTTGAGAAGGGCCACACCAGACTGATCATAAAAACTCGTGTCATAACCATCATTTTCAAGATTTGAAGTTAACTCTTGGTAAAAATCAGCCCCCAAACGAGCCATACGATACCAGGCCTTATTTCGGCGTTTAGAAAACCAGGGACTGATAATCCCTGCTGCTGCCTTGGTTGCTTGTCCAAGACCATGGTCAAAAACAGTAACCTCTACATCTTTTTCTTTTGATAAGTAATAGGCAGCCGTTGAACCGACAATACCTGCTCCAACAATTGCAATTTTCATCTCTAACTCCATCTATTTGAAAAGAGCTGAGACCTATACATACAGGCACAGCTCATCATTAATCATTTATCCCAAGGCAACATCCATAACCATCATGACTACAAAGCTAACCATAAGTCCCAAAGTTGCCATGTCAGTATTACCATTTGTCTGTGATTCAGGAATCAATTCCTCTGTTACCACAAAAATCATGGCACCAGTCGCAAAGCCCATCATGATGTCTAGCAATTTACGGCTAATATTCTTGAAGAAGAAAACTATGGCTGAGCCAACAATAGTACATCCCCAGGTAAAGAGACCGGCAAGAAAAGCCAAGAAAACAACATTTTGATGTAACAGCCAAGTCATAAACACATTCTCCTACAAATGATCAAAAGGATTGGTTGATGACTGACTTTCAAGTATCGTCACATTCCAATTATGCTCACGTTTCCAGGCTTCAAGTTTCTCAGCAATCTTTGCGATAAAGAGGGCTTCGATATGATGCCCAGGATCAATAGCCAAGAGACCATTAGTAATCATTTCCTGACCTGTATGGTAATAAACATCACCCGTGATAAAGACCTGTGCTCCCTTTTTCAAAGCATCCTTGTAAAATCCTTGACCGCTACCACCACAAATAGCCACACGGCTAACAAGAGGATTATCATGGTCATAACGAACCAATCGAACACTGTCCAAGCCAAAAACTGCTTTTACTTTAAGAGCAAGTTCTTCAATGGTCTGTGGCACGATATCACCCACTCGACCAATTCCATGATTTTCAGAAGTCTGTGTTAAATAAGTGGTGTCTTTAATGTCAAGTAAGTCACAGAACCAATCATTAAGGCCATCATCAACGACATCAATATTAGTATGACTGACATAGACAACAATGTCGTGCTTAACCAAGTCAAGTAAAATATCACGATCCGGTGAAGACACCAAGTCCTTAACCGGACGGAAAATTGGAGCATGTTTAGCAATGATGAGGTCCACACCTTTTTCAATGGCTTCAGCTACTGTATTTTCACGAACATCCAAGGTAACCATGACCTTCTGAATCTCTTCATCCAGACTGCCAATCTGCAAGCCAACCACATCACCTTCCATAGAAAACTCCTGTGGACAGAATTCTTCATAAGTCTTAATAAGTTCACTAGCTAACATGATTCAAGACCTCCTTAATAGTTTGAATTTTCTCTTCAAGAACTGCACGGTCAGCCTGATTGGCCAGTGGAATGGAACCTAAGGCAATCTCTAGTTTATTTATTTCTCGCTGCCATTTGAGCTGGAAAACCTGAGATTGGTCTTTCATGAGATGAGGACCAAAGCGAATCTCCTTCTCTGAAAGGTTCATTTGACCAGCTTCTACCACTAGGATTTCGTAATATTTGCCATTTTCAGTCATGATAGACTCTTCAATAATCTCAAAACCATTTTCCATCAACCAGGTACGGAGATCATCTTCACGATTATTTGGTTGCAAAATCAGACGGTCTACGTCCTTAAGTTTGTCCTTTCCAGCATCAAGAATATCCGCAATAAGACGTCCTCCCATACCACAAATCGTGATAGTTGTAACGGCATCAGAAGGCTCAAAGGCAGCTAAGCCATTCGCCAAGCGCACGTCGATTTTATCATTGAAACCAGAAGCTGAGACATTTGCGAGAGCTGATTCATAAGGGCCCTTTACCACTTCACCAGCAATAGCTGAGGTAATCAAGCCGTTTTCAAGTAAATAAATCGGAAGATAGGCATGATCACTGCCTACATCCAAGAGTTTTGCACCTTTGGGAACATAGGTTGCTACGTCTTTGAGGCGTTGAGATAATTGTATGTACATGTTTCATCTTTCTATTTTTTAAAGTCTCTTCAATTATATCAAAAAAGGAGGTCGGTAAGAAACGCTTTTAACACATTTCCTAACAACTCCCTTTTTGTTTATACTTTTTCGCCCGTAAAGACAAAGAATTTAGAAATAATATAGTTCAAAACAATGATAAGAACCTGAGCAAATAGGCTCTCGATACCATTTACCCATGCCTGACTATGGCCAACGAATTGACCAATAATTTCTGGATAAGTATCTACCAAGAAATAGGCTAATGCCAAATCCAAGACCAAGGTCAAAAGGCGGGCTCCTACGAACTTAACAAAGCGCGTGACCATACCGGTTGTTTCCTGATTAAAGACAAAGATGTCATTTGTAAAAAAGGCAAAGATAATGGCAATCGCATTGGCCAAGACAGCCGATAGGGTCCCTTGTTGAGTCAACTGAAAAATCAAGGTACGACTAACCATGTAAACCAAAGTTGCCAAAACTCCAAAGAAGAGATATTTGAAAACTTCGGTAGCCATGAAGCCTCTGAGTTTAGCTATCATACTCAGTCCAATCCAATTTCTGCACGAACAACATCAGCAATCGTATCAACATAATAGTTCACTTCATCATCTGTTGGTGCTTCTGCCATAACACGAAGGAGAGGTTCTGTACCACTTGGACGAACCAAGATACGGCCATTTCCAGCCATCTCAGCTTCCATTTTTTCAATGATAGCGGCAATGGCAGGAACTTCCATAGCCTTATCTTTCATGCTATTTTCCACACGGATATTAACCAATTTTTGTGGATAGATAGTCACTTCTGAAGCCAATTCAGACAAGCTCTTACCTGTTTCAACCATGACTTTAGTCAATTGGATTGCTGTCAATTGGCCATCACCAGTTGTGTTGTAATCCATGATAATAACGTGTCCAGATTGTTCACCACCAAGGTTGTACCCGTTTTTACGCATTTCTTCGACAACGTAACGGTCACCAACAGCAGTCACTGCCTTATTAATGCCTTCACGGTCAAGTGCCTTGTGGAAACCAAGGTTTGACATAACTGTCGTTACAATAGTATTTTTAGCCAACTCGCCCTTTTGAGACAAATGTTTACCGATGATGTACATCACCTTGTCACCATCAACAATATCACCATTTTCATCAACAGCGATGAGACGGTCACTGTCACCATCAAAGGCAAGACCGATAGCTGAGCCAGTTTCTTTAACCAAGGCTTGCAACTGCTCTGGGTGTGTCGAACCAACACCAGCATTGATGTTTAGGCCATCAGGTTGGTCACCAATGACAGCGATTTCTGCGTTCAAGTCAAGGAAAATGTTACGAGCAGATACCGCAGCCGCACCATTAGCTGCATCCAAGGCAACCTTCATG